>SESG01005336.1_pt1 | contig 97559 bp, 76 predicted proteins | sample 3171421 | NCBI WGS metagenome assembly SESG01 (sample SAMN10866946, study PRJNA518727) | freshwater metagenome | biome: subpolar coniferous forest; feature: holomictic lake; material: water; isolation source: holomictic Lake 227, 6 m and 8 m depth | place: Canada: near Kenora, Ontario | collected...
TTGGACTTATCGTATTTATTTCGATAAAAGGAGTATTGATTGATATTGAAAACAGGAAAATAAAAAAATACTTCGATGTCTTTTTGGTAAAATTTGGCAAATGGCAGCCATTAGATCATTTTACTACTGTAACACTCAACTATTCGAGCATTTCACAGGCAATGCATAGTCGAGGTAATTCATCCGATATTTTAAACAGGCTATATACAATAACTCTCACCAATGACAAGCATCAAGAGCTTAAAATTAAAGAGTTTGTAGCGTATGAAGATGCGGTAGTTTTCCTTGATGAATTCGCAAAAAAAAATAATATGGAGACGAAAAATACCTTTGAAATTCTAAAGGAACAAATCCAGGAACGAAAACAAAGCCTTAGAAAACAGGGCTTGATTTAAAGAAAATCCCAAAAAAAAGTATAGCCAATGCTATAAATAATATGGTTTCTGAAATTTTATCAATGAAACAAAATTTGAATGAACAGTCTTGACAAGTCCAAGGAAGACCTTATAAGCGAATTGCATGAATCTCTTCAAGAGAATATTTCTTTATTGGCTGAAAAAGAAAAAGAGGAGGCAAGGCTTATCATTGCAAACAAAGAACTTGCATTTCAAAACGATGAAAAAGGAAAACGGGCTGCTGAATTAATTATAGCCAACAAGGAGCTGCTCTTTCAAAACAAAGAGAAGGAAAAGCGAGCAGCTGAGTTGGTCATTGCGAACAAGGAGCTGCTCTTTCAAAACAAAGAGAAGGAAAAGCGAGCAGCTGAGTTGGTCATTGCCAACAAAGAGCTCTTATTTCAAAACGAAGAGAAGGAAAAGCGAGCTGCTGAATTGGTCATTGCCAACAAAGAGCTCTTATTTCAAAACGAAGAGAAGGAAAAACGAGCTGCTGAATTGGTCATTGCCAAAGAAAAAGCCGAAGAAAGCGATCGTTTAAAAACAGCATTCCTGAATAACATTTCGCACGAAATCCGAACCCCGCTCAACAGCATTCTTGGGTTTGCTCCCTTTATTATCCAACCCGGTATTACAACGGAAGAAAAAGAGGAGTATTTAGAAATTTTGGATTTCAGTAGCACGCGTTTAATAAACACAATTACAGATCTCATGGATATATCCCTGATTATTTCAGGAAACATGGAAGTACATCCTCATTCAATTGTGATCGCCTCACTATTGACAAATGTCTATGAACATTTCCAGAGGCCATTTAAGAAAATAAACCTGGGTCTTAGAATGCAATTTCCCGATCATGATGATCAGTTTATCCTAATTACTGATGAAGAAATGCTTCGAAAAGCTGTTTCTAAACTTGTAGATAATTCGCTAAAATTTACAAAAGAAGGAGGTGTGACGCTGGGATTTGAATTAAAAAACAATGAAATTGAAATTTTTATAAAAGACACTGGTGTCGGCATTGAAGAGGACTTGCAAGAGCGTATATGGGAGAATTTCATGCAAGGAAACCCCTCTAATTCACGTGGCTATGAAGGCAGTGGTTTGGGGCTATCTATTGCCAAAGGTTTGACACAATTGCTTGGTGGAAAAATACGTTTAGAATCGACAAAAGACGTGGGAACAACAGTGTTTTTAAGTCTTCCAGATTACACAGCTACAATATCTTCAATACAAATATTTTAACAAAAACAATCAAATATATACGGCCACTGAACACAATTTTGAAAAAACATATGTCGCCAAAACGCCCAATTTGACCCCTCAATATGCATATGTTTATTCTTTCACTAAAACATCTTCTATGAGAAAAGCAATTAAATTTAAAATGATTGCTCTTTTGTTCTTAATCGCTGCCCGTAGTTTTTCACAAACACTTACATTCCCCGTTGTGGATGCAGGTCAAGTCAAATGCTATAATTCAAATGGTGAGATAGCGTTCCCTGCTACAGGACAAGCATTTTTTGGGCAAGATGCTCAATATACCTTTCACCCAGCTACTTATGTATTGAGTGCTGATACAAAAACAGTATTTGACAACAATACCGGTTTAACCTGGATGAGTAGCCCAAATACAAGCAACAGCAAGCCAGTTAAAACAGATAGGATGACTTTTTCTGCAGCTCAGATTTGGGTTACAACCGTGAACGGATTAAACTATGGTGGTTATAACGACTGGCGAATACCGACAATTAAGGAAATTTATTCCTTGTATAGCTCAAGAGGCACGGATCCCAGCAGTTATATTGGAACAGATCTGTCGGTCTTAACTCCATTTATCGACACTAATTATTTTAAATATAAATGGGGTAATACTGCCCTTGGCGAGCGTTTAATTGACCAGCAATATGCATCTAAAACAACTTTTATCCTAAATCCAAGCGGTTCTGGTTATCAGAAATTATTTGCTGTAAATTTTGCTGATGGTCGCATTAAAGGTTATGATATGACTGACGCTCTAAGTGGCTTGCCCAAAACTTTCTATTTTCAATTGGTTCGCGGTCCGTTAACTTATGGAATTAATAACTTTGTTGACAATGGCGATCAAACCATAAGCGATACAAATACAGGATTGATGTGGTCGAAAAACGACAATTGGGCCGCACTAAACTGGTCAGATGCATTAACATGGGTTCAAACGCAAAATACGACCAATTACCTTGGTTATAATGATTGGAGAATGCCTGACGTAAAAGAATTACAAAGCATCGTGAATTATTCAAATTCTCCAGACTACAATTCCTTAGCTGCTATTGATGTAAATTATTTTGTTTGCAGTCCTATTGTAAATGAGAATGGTCAGGCTGACTTTCCCTATTATTGGTCATCTTCAACACATGCGCCTTACAATACCACCGGGAATGCAACCGAAGCAGATTATGTTGCTTTTGGACGAGCAATGGGTTGGCCAGCATCAACAGGTGCATGGATAGATGTGCATGGTGCCGGAGCACAACGAAGTGACCCTAAAACTATTTCAAACTTTAATCCAGGTGCTATCGTTCATACTGTAGTTGTTGGCGGGACCACATATACAGGACATTCATGGGGCCCTCAAGGTGACGCAATTCGGGCAGCGAACTTTGTCCGCCTGGTACGGAATGTTAGCAATACTACTGGCCTAAATGAAGAATCTGATCCGGCGCGGTTCAACATCTATCCAAATCCATTCATTAATAAGATAAGAATATTAGGAAACGCAAGTCATGGGGACTACATATTAACAAATATAACAGGTCAAGTTATTTGGGAAGGTATTAATATTGAACAAGTTGATTTTTCAACAATCGAGTCTGGCATATATTTCCTTAAAGTGCATAAGCAAAATTCCGAATTGACTATTAAAATATTAAAACAATAAATACAAACAAATTCCGAATTAGGAATCGAGTAGACTACCTCATGTGCACACATGAACCCCAATTAAGCCGTTCAAAGCGGAGAATTTACATTTAATGAAATTAGAATTCATCTATTATTTTACGTTTTATAGTGATAAGTCCCCTACCGTTCGCTACAGGGGAAAATATATGCTTGACTACTTGAAGAGTCACTATGGTGTTTCTTCATATTTTATTGTCCCGAATTATCATCCAGCTGCGATACTGTTGTTTCTGAAATCATATGTCTCTGCCTTATTTTTTCCGAAACAAGGTTCATTGATCATGATTCAAAGTGTTTATTCAAAACGCTTATATGCCAATGCATTAAAGTTATTGGTATATTTCCGAAAGGACATCAGCTGTTACGACCTTGACGATGCAGATTATCTGCGTTACTCCCCGGAAACAATTTATTATTTCCTCAGGAACTGTGGAGTCGTTAGCCTGGGAAGTTCTGAGTTGGTAAAGAATCTGTCATTCCTAAACAACAATTCGATCATGATCACCTGCCCTATCCCTGATCTTAGCATTGTAAAAAAGAAAAAAAACGAAGTACTCACGATTGGCTGGATCGGAGATTTCACTAGTGGCCACAAAGAAAGCCTCATGACCCTCTTCTTCCCTGCCTTGCAGGAATTGAGTTTTCCAATAAATCTTGTCATGCTTGGCGTAACAAGGAATGCTGAATATGAGTCTCTGAATGACTATTTAAAAATGCTTGACCACGTAAAGGTCGAAATCCCGCGAGATATCGACTGGCAGGATGAGATTAGCCTTCAGCACAAGATTGCTACATTTGACATTGGTATCGCAACCCTACTCGACACTGAGTTTTATCGATCTAAATCCGCCTTCAAATTAAAACAATATCTAAACAATGGCGTACCTGTGCTAAGTTCTGATGTCGCAGAAAACAACGTTTTTGTTGACCATGGGAAGAATGGTTTTTTATGTACTAGGCCGGATGACTTTAAAAAGAGAATCATTGAATTCAATAATATGAACCAATCCGAATACCAGGTGTTTTCTGATAATGCCAGGAATACTGTCAAGCGCTTTGACATGAGAAATTTCTGCGAAGAACTAATAGAAATTATAAAACAGAAATAGCCCATCAGGAATAAAGCCAAAAGCTATATGTAATGTGTTAAATAATAATGACTGAACAAAAAAAAACTAAAATAAGCAAACACGGATTCCGACAGGTTTTTACCCTGTATAAGTATCTGAAGCCTTACAGTCTGAAGTTTTCACTTGGATTGCTATTCTTACTATTTTCGAGTGGGGCTATGCTGTTTTTCCCCAAGATGTTGGGGATCATGGTTGATCTTGGTAACCGCAAGAAGTCTTTAGAGGAAATCTCTCATATCGGAATCATCCTGGTCATACTGCTATTGGTACAGGCTTTCTTTGGTTATTTCAGGACACGCATTTTCGTTGAGGTAACAGAGAAGACCCTTGCATCCATCCGCCAAAGCATATACAACCACATCATCAAGATGCCACTGAGTTTTTTCGCAAAACGTAGGGTTGGTGAGCTAAACAGCAGGATCTCATCAGACATCTCCCTTTTGCAAGACACCCTCACTTCTACCCTGGCGGACTTTATCTCACAATTAATTTTCGTGATTGGTGGCATTATTTTAATGATTAGCAGTTCGCCTCTACTGACTTTGTTTATGATGTCAATTGTCCCAGCAGTAGCCTTGATGGCTTTTTTCTTCGGGCGATCCATCCGCAGGTTTTCTAAAAAAGCCCAGAATCAGGTTGCAGAATCCAATACGGTTGTTGAAGAGACGCTGCAAGGGATTCAGAACGTAAAGGCTTTTGTGAATGAGCTCTTTGAAATGAAGCGTTATAGAGATATCACTGATGAAGTTGCCAGGACCGGCATACAAGGCGGGAAGTACCAAGCATATACATCCTTTATCGTGGTAGGTTTTTTTATGGCAATGGGAGCTGTAATATGGAAAGGGGCTACGCTGATTTCCACAGGAAAACTGGCAGCAGGAGAACTATTTTCCTTCGTAATCTACTCCGGCTTTATTGCAGGGAATATTGCAGGGATGGCCAGTGTTTATACCCGTTTACAACGAACCATGGGTGCTGCTGAAAACATGCTTGAGTTGTTGAACGAACCTACTGAAGACCTCGATGTAAATTACAAATTACAGGAAGAACACAGGCTATTCGGAGAAATCGAATTTCAGAACATCGCTTTTGATTACCCATCACGCAAAGATTTTAGCGTATTATCAGCCATCTCATTCAATGTTAATGCGGGCGAGCAAGTGGCACTGGTTGGGCCTAGCGGAGCGGGAAAGTCAACGCTGGTGTCGCTGTTGATGCGATTTTATGAACCTGTCAGCGGATCACTCTTATTTGACGGACGTGATTCGCAAAGTTTTCCGCTGTCTGCCATTCGTTCCCAGATGGCCATGGTGCCGCAAGATGTGTTTCTATTTGGAGGAACAATTCGTGAGAACATCGCTTACGGCAAGCCCGATGCTTCAGAAGAAGAGATTATTGAAGCCGCTAGTCAGGCAAATGCCTGGGATTTTATCAGGGAGTTCCCTGAGAAACTTGAAACGATTGTAGGTGACCGAGGCGTGCAGTTATCCGGCGGACAGCGCCAGCGTATCGCCATTGCACGTGCTGTGTTGAAAGACCCCAAGATCCTGATCCTTGACGAAGCAACTTCTTCCCTTGATTCTGAATCGGAGCGACTGGTACAAGAGGCTTTGGTAAAACTGATGCAAGGCCGTACTTCAATTGTAATTGCTCATCGCTTGTCGACAATCAGGAGCGCGGACAAAATCATTGTGATCAACGGGGGCATGATTGTGGAACAGGGTACCCATGAGGAGTTAATGAAGCTGCAGGGGGGATTGTATAGGGGCTTGAGTGAGATGCAGTTTGGGTGATGGGGGTGATGGGGTTAAATATTTATGTTCTTTAAATAGAATTTTGATTCGGGACCGAGGTTGAAGAGGAGATCGAGGATACTGAGGTCGGGAATAAAATCATAACGATCGCGGAAGACCTGATAGTAGAGAGGAAAAATCAGGCTGCAAGGGATCTTGGGACTCAATACATACCTGAAATCACATGAAACACTACCGATCGCTGTAAATATCTCTGTATATTGTATCTCCATATCCACTTTCAAAAACTTCAGAATTAATTTCAGAATTTCATGGTTTAGCTCTAATAAATAATCGTGTTTCTTATAAAAAACGGGCTCTAATTCATCCCTGTAATACATGAAATATGGTGACTTATTATAGGCCGATGTTATCGAACGCCAGTGAATCTGTTGCCAACGATCTTCATTGGAAATCCTAACATCCCGGATAAGACGTTTGGGATCTGCGGTTTTCATTGTAGGGATGCTGAGTGATTGAATTCCGTTTGGTCCCAGGATATTACAACGGTTTCTAAAGGTTTGTTTGGGAAAATTCTCCCAGGCTTCCAGCGTCAGAATATCATGTTTCAAGGCATGAGTAAGGTAAGTCAGTGAGGGAAAATATGCTGTTGGAAATATTGATTCGGTTTGATTCATAGGCTATTTGCGCAAGGAGATGTGATCCAAGATTCTTTCCCAAATGTTCTCCAAAGATACAGCAAGTTCAGATCCTGGGATGATTTCGTTGATCGACTGGTTCCTGATCAAAGCATCTCTGAATGAGGCATTATAGGTAACTTTCCCGATTACAGCCACTGCCATATTCTCACAGATTTTTTCCATCTCCAGGCTTTGCAAAGGGTCAATGTCTATCATATTGATAATAACCAAGGGTTCATGTCCGGCTTTGCGGCAGAAATGGATGATACGTTCAAGATCCTTGAGGGCATGTGCTGCAGGGCTAATTACTGCGACCAGCGCATCGGTGTTTTCTATTGCCTTTAGGGTAGTATTCCTCAGTCCTCGGCTACCATTGACCAGGACGAGTTCAGCGCCCCTATCTCTGGCTATTTGCAGGGCTTGTTTCCTTATGGCATTAATCATCTCCGGCTGCAGGCTTGGCTCAAGGAAGTTGTGAGAATATACCAGGAATCCAAAACGAGTGCTTGCATGATACAGGCTAATTTCTCTTTGTTCCTCATGACTTAATGCCATCACCGGGCACCACTTAACACATGATGCACAATGAGTACAGCGATATTCATAAAAGGTCATCTGTTCTTCAAGGAAGGCGAGCGCATCCTGTTTGCAGACTCCCAGGCACATACCACAGTGTATACAACGTTCCTGGTCAAAGGAAAAACCGCGAAAGATTGGTAGTCGCTTTTCCCTGATGTTTGATGGTTGCATCACCTTAATCAAGGCATTATATTCCAGGGAGCAGTCTGCAATTATGGAAAGCGGGGAAGCCGCCACAAAGCCTGACAGTAAGCTTTCTTTTCCTGCACTACTCCTGCTACCTATGAATACGATCTCTTTCATACGGGCAAAAAGGTTCTGTGACCTGCATTCAGCAAGAGATTCCGCAGGATGTTGCTAAAGATGTCTTTGGTCAGGGTTTTGCCTGATGTCATAAGTTCCCCAAGCACTGCATTGCGTGGGATGCCCTGATTGAATGGCAGACAGCCGGCTATTGGCAGTGAAAGTTCAACACAAAGTTGTCTTAAGGGTTCTGGAACAATACCGGAACGATTTACCACCACAACAAGTTTTTTACCATGGGCTAACAGATTTTTAAAGATCTGACGATAAGGTTCGGGGGAGAATAGGGTAACATCAATTACAAGGACCAATAAGTTTGCATGATGCATTGCTTCTAACGAGATAAAGTCCATACCTCCGCGGGCATCAATGAGGATGAGTTCCTGTTCTTGAATGAAATCGCGGCTGGCCTGTAATGCCCTGGTATAAAAAAAATCATCAGCCCAAAGGTCACCTTCCAGGATCTCCCGCCTCTCACCAGCATCAAGATGTCTCCATGTAGCAATCTCATAAGCACTTTCTGTTAGTGCATTGTATTGACAAGTATGAATACATGCCCCACAGGCTCTGCAAAGTGCGGGCTCGAACCGAACATATGACATATTTTGAAATACCTGTATCGCACCGAAGGCACAGGCTTTTGCACAAGATTTACAAATGATACAATGACTTCTGTTTAATAAGGGCTGGAAAACTTTCGTAGTTTTTTCCCTGATAAGATTTGTTTTGAAGAATGCACTAATTGTAGGAAACTCAAGGTCACAATCCAGTAAGACTGTCTTTCCTGCAATAAGTTCCGGTGCTATCTCAAAGATATGTGTCAGCAGAGTGCTCACCCCACTTCCTCTCACAGGACTGTAAAATGCGATACTGATTGGATTCATGAAAACAAAATCGCAGGAGATTACTTAGACTTCATCAGGCTGAAAGTCATCATATTGAAAAGAGGTCTCTTGGTATTTCCCCTGAAAACACCTTCATTGGTCGTCTTCACGTCTTCCACAGTATAAAAGGCATTGGGTTCGTATTCCCGTAAGATTTTTACAAATGTGGGTGCATCTTTTCTTTTCACAATACTAAAAAGGACCTTTACTTTACCTCTTGCGCCCTCACCGTCGACAACAGTAAGTCCGAAATTATTGTCGTTGAGGTATTCGATGAGTTCCAGGTTTTCTTTTCGAAGAATAGAGCGTATAAGCACATTTCCGATGGAGAGCTTCTGATCCAGCATCATTCCAAGGTAATTTCCCATGGCAAAGCCTGAGCCATAGGCAATATAGCACATAAAATTGTCGAGATGTTTCATGATCTGACTCACGGCCAGTAACCAGATTATTACTTCGAAAAAGCCGAGCATTGGGGCTAAGGTCCGGAATCCTTTCGAGAGGAAGATAAGACGTAAGGTGCCGATGCTCTGATCTGTTATCCTTGCAAAGAATATTAGCAAAGGCAGGATCACCCATGCGAAAGCCGCTGAATTCTGAAGTTCTCCAAATATACTCATATAAGTAATTTTACTGCAAAGATAAGCCAATTGGCTCTAGCATGGCTTTGAGCTGAAAGGAATTGAGGCATACAAATTTTCTTACTTTTGCAAGATTGTTCATTCCCTTATCATATTCCAATGAAAAGAACCCGTTTACTCCTTGCATTACTCTTTTGTTTCACTTTATTCGATTTGAGCGCTCAAACAGAGGCCAGACTCCTTAGATTCCCCACATTTTTCGGGAAACACGTCGTTTTCTCCTATGCAGGCGATTTGTATAGTGTTGCCAGGAGCGGCGGTCTTGCCCGAAAATTGACATCAGACCCCGGATATGAGATGTTTGCCCGCTTTTCGCCTGACGGAAAAAACCTGGCTTTTACGGCACAATATGACGGGAATACAGAAGTATATGTCATGCCTTCTGAAGGAGGAATTCCAAAACGTTTAACGATCACGGCAACCCTGAGCCGGGATGATATCAGCGACCGTATGGGGCCCAATAATATTACGATGGCCTGGACACCTGATGGAAAAGACATCATCTATCGTTCAAGAAAACAGACCTTTAACGATTTCAAAGGACAGCTATACAAAGTCAGTGTCAATGGAGGTTTATCAACGGAACTACCCTTTCCTGCAGGCGGTTTCTGCTCCTATTCTCCTGATGGTAAAAAATTGGCCATGAACCGTGTTTTCCGCGAATTCCGGACCTGGAAATATTATAAAGGCGGCATGGCCGACGATATTTGGATTTATGATTTTCAAACGAGACAAACCACCAACATAACTAACAACAACGGACAGGACATCATCCCGATGTGGTCAGGCAACAATATTTATTTCCTTTCGAACCGTGACAGGGTGATGAATCTCTTTGTTTATAATACTGTCAACAAGGAAACACGTAAACTCACAACATATAATGATTATGATATTAAATTCCCAAGCCTGGGCGACAATGGAATCATCTATGAGCATGCTGGTTACTTATATATTTTTGATCTTGCAACAGAGAAATCAGAAAAGCTGAATATCACGATCGCTGATGATTTCGACAATGGCCGCAATAAACTAAAAGATGCTTCGAAAAACATCAACACAGCGAACATATCTCCTGATGGGAAACGACTGATCATCGGGGCCCGTGGTGACATTTTCAGTGTCCCTGCCAAGTCAGGCATCACCCGTAACCTGACACAAAGCTCCAATGCCCATGACCGCAACGCGGTTTGGAGTCCTGACGGAAAATCTATAGCCTGGCTAAGTGATAAGAATGGGGAATATGAAATCTATGTTCAGAAACAGGATGGCAGTGAAGCGCCAATCCCGCTTACTTCTGGTGCTGACACTTACAAATTCAATATTGAATGGTCACCCGACAGTAAATTGATCCTGTGGAATGACAAAAGACTAAGGTTACAATTTGTCGATGTTGATTCGAAAAAGACGACCCTTGTGACACAATCAAAGATTTGGGAGATCAACAACTTTCACTGGTCACCCGACAGCAAATGGATCACCTATGCCAGTCCACAAAAAAACGACATGGCACTCATTATGCTTTATAACCTTGAAACCGGAGTAAATACTGAACTTACTGATGGCTGGTTTGATTCGGGTCAGGCAGATTTCAGCAAGGACGGGAAATACCTGGGTTTTACCTCAAAAAGAGATTTCAACCCGGTTTACAGCGAGACAGAATGGAACCATGCCTACCGTGACATGACCCGGATTTACCTGATGACCCTAAAAAAAGACATCCCCTCCCCTTTTGCACCTGAAAACGATGAAGTAAAACAGGAAAGCAGCACAGAGACTGTCAAAGATAAAGAGGCGGTGAATGATAAGTCAAAGGCAAACACTGACAAGAAGGACTCAAAAAAGGCACCCGACTTTGCCATCGACCTCGACGGCATTAAAGAAAGGGTGGTTTCTTTACCCATACAGCCAGGCAATTACTGGAATGTTAATGTCATTAATGATGTTGTTTATTACAACGAAAGTTCTGCTGGTGATGAGAACAACAGTCTGAAAATTTATGACCTAAAAAAGAAAAAAGAGACAGAATTAGGCCAGGGCATGAGCTTTGACGTCAGCGCTGATGGGAAGAAAATGCTTATAAACAAATCGGGCAAGTATTCTGTCATTGACCTGCCAAGTTCGAAAATCAACCTGGAAGAAAGTGTAGATTTAAGTAATCTGAAGGTCTGGGTTAACAATGCCGAGGAATGGAAACAGATTTATAATGAAAGCTGGCGACAGATGCGGGATTTCTTCTATGTTCCAACGATGCATGGGTTGAACTGGCCGACAATCAAGGAAAAATACGCTGTACTTCTCCCCTATATCAATGACAGGAATGATTTGAATTACCTGATTGGCGAGATGATCGGAGAATTGAATGTTGGGCACGCCTACATTAGCGGCGGGGACCGGAGAATGCCGGAAAGGATTGCTACAGGCTTACTTGGTGCGAAGTTCAGCAAAGATGCTTCAGGTTATTTTAAAATCGAAAAGCTTTTAAAAAGTGAAAACTGGACGAAAGAAGTACGTTCACCTCTGGCAGACCTGGGCGTAAACGTTTCGGAGGGTAATTATATCCTGGCTATCAATGGCAAGTCATGCAAAGACATGCCAGACATATACGAAGCCCTTATTAATACGGCAGGACAGCAGGTTGAGCTTATGGTTTCAGCAGGCACAGATGAGAAATCCGCACGAAAAGTTATCGTGGTTCCGGTTCGTTCCGAATCCAGTCTGTATTATTATACCTGGGTTCAAAACAATATCCGGAAAGTGAATGAAGCGACGAATGGTGAAGTTGGGTACATTCACATTCCTGACATGGGTGTAGAAGGGCTGAATGAGTTCGCGAAATATTTCTATCCGCAGCTCGACAAGAAAGCGCTGATCATCGACGACCGTGGCAATGGGGGCGGCAATGTCTCTCCGATGATCATCGAAAGGCTGCAGCGCGTTGTAACCAGGGCGAATATGTCGCGCAATGTTGACATTCCAGGCCAGACACCAAGACAGATGATGTTGGGTCCGAAAGTTTTGCTTATTGATCATTACTCAGCTTCAGACGGTGACCTATTCCCCTATGCATTCAAAAAACACCAATTAGGGAAAGTTATCGGAACCCGCACCTGGGGTGGTGTTGTCGGGATCAGGGGATCCCTTCCTTTTGTTGATGGGGCCGATCTTCGCAAGCCTGAGTTTGCATCCTATTCGTCAGAAGAAAGCAAATGGATCATAGAAGGGACAGGTGTTGAGCCAGACATATACATAGAGAATGACCAGGCACATGAATATGATGGTATTGACGATCAGCTCAACAAAGCTATTGAGCTAATCAAAGAAGACTTAAAGAATTACAAACCGCTGCCTCCCATTCCGGTTCCTCCAGACAAAACAAAATAAAGCTTAGGAAGATATATGCTGAACGGAAAGAAAATAGTGGTTGTTTTCCCCGCTTATAATGCAGCGAAAACTTTGGAAGATACTTTCAGGGAGATTCCTATGGATCTCGTGGATGAACTTGTTTTGGTGGATGATGCAAGTAAAGACAATACCGCAGCGCTTGCCCGTTCATTAGGGATCCATCATGTCATCAGGCATGAGAAAAACACGGGTTATGGCGGAAATCAGAAAACATGCTATAATACAGCACTGGCGCTTAATGCCGACATTATCATCATGGTACACCCTGATTATCAGTATACGCCAAAACTTATTCCGGCGATGGCATCTATCATCGCCAACGATCTTTTCCCGGTGGTGATGGGTTCCAGGATCCTGGGAAAAGGTGCGCTTAAGGGAGGAATGCCCTATTACAAATATCTTTCTAACCGTTTTCTCACGCTGTTTCAGAACTTGCTTATCAGGCAAAAGCTTTCAGAATACCACTCCGGATACAGGGCATTTTCCCGTGAAGTGCTTGAAACCATTAACTACCCGGCTAATTCAGATGACTTTGTCTTTGACAACCAGGTCTTATCACAGGTCTTTTTCCATGGATTTGAAATTGCGGAAATCACATGTCCGACCAAATACTTCGAAGAAGGTTCGTCTATTAATTTCAGCCGGAGTACTACTTATGGAATCGGAGTTATTGTGACAAGCCTCAGGCATGCAGCCCAAAAGCTTGGTCTTGCCCGCTATGAGATTTACAAAAATCGCAAAAAAAAACTGTAGCGTCATGCACTTAAACAAATATGACAATATACAGCAATGCGGGTATTGCAAGGAGGAAGACAGCATTTTTCAATACAATACCAGCGACATCAGGGGAAATCATTATGCGATCCACCGGTGTTCTTTATGCAAAGCCTGGTTCCTGGCCCCCCGTCCCAATGCTGAGCAATTGGCCCTGGCCTATGATGACAGTTATTACGGCGAGAAAGAGGAGAAATTTAAGACCCCATATATTGAGCAAGTGTTGGATCTATTCAGGATGGGCCGTTCACGTCGTTTAGCCGCACGCATCCATCAGGAAGCACACATCCTTGATATTGGCTGTGGAAACGGAAAATTTCTTGCTTACATGAATAAAATGGGTTCATACCATATTTATGGCGTTGAGCTGGAGGGAAATTCTGCACTACGCGCTTCGCGGGTGCCAGGCATTCAGTTGAAGACGGGGCGACTGGAAGCCGGGGACTTTGAAACCTCAAGCCTCGATGCAATCACCATGTTTCATGTCTTTGAACACCTCGAAGAACCGAAGGAAACCTTGAACATGATCACACAGATGCTGAAACCAGGTGGTATACTCATGATGTCTTTCCCAAATATTAACAGTTTCCAGGCCAGGTTTTTCAAAGGAAAATGGCTTCATCTCGACCCGCCCAGGCATCTTTTTTTCTTCCGGCATGAGGATTTGCTTCGAATTATGAGTGAATTCGGATATGAATGTAAGCGGACAAAATATTTCTCACTGGAACAAAATCCCTTTGGGATGGCACAAAGCCTATTGAATTGCCTTCTTAAGAAACGAGAAGTTTTGTTTGAACATCTCAAGGGAAACAACAGTTATGCTCCTGAATACGGGTCATTTAATCTATTATTACAAAAAGCTTTTTTTATCCTTGGGGCGCCATTTTTTATCCTTGGTGATATCGTGATGAGTTCCTTAAAAAAAAGTGCTACAGTAGAGTATATTTTTCAAAAGCGGGATTAAACCAGCTTTTTACTATTTTTGCGGGCTCCAATTAAAACACTATTCATGAACACCAGAACCAAATCAATATTACTTTGGATAGGCGCATTTGTCTTTATGGCAGTGATCGCTATATATCAAAAAATGACGGGTCCTACCTATCCTGTTAGAGGAAAGGTAGAATTTGCCGGACAGACCATCAAATACAAATTGCTGCGCACCTATGAAACGGGTGAAGATGCTCCCATTAGCATTGCGGTGAGTGACACTGCTGTGAAGGGAATTTGCAAATTCAGACGCTTCAAGAGTCACGACAACTGGACAGAATCTCCAATGATCCGCAAAGGTGGTGATTTGGTCGCTTACCTTCCGAAACAACCTATGGCGGGTAAGGTCATGTATGAGATTAGTCTTACCAAAGGTACAGAGCGGGCCGAATTAAACAATAATGACCCGGTTGTTCTTAGATACAAAGGCAACGTTCCACTTTATATACTCATCCCGCATATCATTTGTATGTTTCTCGCTATGGTATTTTCTACTCGTGCAGGATTGGAAGCGATTACAAAAGGGACAGGAACCTATCGTCAGGCTTTGTGGACATTAATCTTCCTATTCATAGGTGGTATCCTTCTGGGCCCACTAGTTCAGAAGTTTGCCTTTGATGCTTACTGGACCGGATGGCCATGGGGTCATGACCTTACCGACAACAAGACCGCTGCAGCATTTCTTGCCTGGATTATTGCAGTTGTGCGTCTGAAAGGCCATCCCGAAAGAAGAACATGGGCATGGATTGCCGCCCTTGTATTGCTTGCAGTTTACCTCATTCCCCATTCAGCTTTGGGTTCAGAGATAGACTATACCAAACCCTGATCTCCGGGTGAAGGCCCAGGGCGTCCCCTTGGTTATTAAGGAAAGCAGGAATAGCCTGCCGTTAATCATTGGCATTTATGCCCTGGTCGTTTTCTGGACTATCTGGCATCATGAGCCCTGGCGTGATGAAGCCCAGGTTTGGCTACTTTGCAGAGAACTTAGTCTGGGGAGCCTTTTTCACGAATTACCTTATAATGGACACCCATTTCTTTGGTACCTGCTGGTTTTTCCATTACCAAAACTTGGCTTACCTTATCTGTCAATGGGAATATTGCATGGCGTGATCATTGTGACCGCAGCCTGGGTTTTCCTGAAAAGGGCTCCTTTTCCACTTTATTTCAAGATCATGTTTTTGTTTTCCTATTTCATGATTTATGAATATGCAGCGATTGCCAGAAATTATAGCATCTCTGTTTTGCTGCTTTTCTTGCTGGCCGGATTATACCGCAGCAAGCATGAAAGACCAATATTGTTCGGTTTTCTCATCGCGTTGTTGTGCAATACGAACACACATAGCATTTTTGCAGCGGGAGCAATGGGTTTACTATTCCTGATCAGCGTCTATAAACATAAGGCTGACATTACTTCAATGAACAAGCAATGGTTTGGGCTGGCTATCATGATTGCAGGAGCAGGTTTTGCTTTCTTCAGTCTGCGTGTGCAGGCAGATGGCTGGCAGCCCTGGCTTGAGAACCCTGTCTCCTGGGGAGAATCACTTGAAGCGATTGGCAATGCCTTTGTGCCACTATGCCTGACAAACCCAGGGATGACATTGCTTTTCAAACCCTGGTGGGTTAATGTCATGTTTGTCTTGTTTTTAATAGTCACCTTGTATTCTATTCGAAAAAGTGCTGAAGCAGTGATTTTTTTCAGCCTGGCGACTTTGGGCTTGTTGTATATCCTAACGTTTAGGTATTCAGGTTATCTAAGACATTATGGACTTATTTTCATGTTTTTGATCGTTGCAATCTGGATTTTTTGGGAGGAAAATATCGGGAATGGAAAAACGCTAACAATGAAATTTGATTACCCGCTTTTTTCATTTTTCGTTTTTCGATTACTAAGCATTTTTTTAATCCTTTCATTAGTGATTGGGGCAAAATATGTGGTAAAAGACCTTCGATATCCGTTTTCAGGTGCAAAAGAGATGGCTGAATATATCCAAAAGAAAAACATCAAAACTGAAATCATTTCAGCCTATAATATATACACCATTACAGCTATCTTCCCATATTTACCAGGAGTGTCCTGGTGGGACCCCGGCCTGGAAAGAAGGTGTAATTTCATCCATTGGGATAAGGATTATAGTAAATCAAGGATGCTGATGGAAGAAGAATTCATGCAAAGATCGCTCACACAAACAGAAGGTAAACATTCGTATTATATTTTACTGTGCAAGCCATTGCTTGATCCCCGGAAATATGGGCTTATCCTGGAATATGCAGCCAACAATGCGAACATCACTGGTGATGAGAAATACTATTTATACCGGAATCTATGATGACCCTGATAATAATTATCATAACTAGTATTGTTTCTTTACTAGCGTTAAATCAAAAGGAGGTTTTCCATCAGCTGGCTTTTCATCCATCTGCTATACGATACTCTGGCCAGCAATACCGTTTTTTCTCTTATGCTTTAATCCATGCCGATTTGATGCATCTGTTTGTGAATATGTTCGTTTTGTATTCATTTGGGAGTGCCACGGAACGTTATTTTAGCATTATATTTCAGGGGAAAGGGCTGTTTTTCTATTTCCTTCTATACCTGGGCGGAATTATTTTCTCGACACTTCCGTCATACGGAAAACACAAAGATGACCCATCCTATAGTGCTGTCGGGGCATCAGGTGCGGTAAGTGCAGTTCTTTTCTCAAGCATCATTTTCAATCCACTCAGTTCCATTAGTTTTCTTTTCCTTCCTTTTCCCATTCCAGCGTTTATTTTTGGCGGGCTTTACCTTGTTTTTTCAGCTTATATGGCTCGGAAAGGGCATGATAACATTGGGCATGATGCCCATTTCTGGGGGGCGGTTTTTGGGTTGTTTTTTACGATTGCGTTGAAGCCTGGGTTGGCGCTTATGTTTATTGAAAAGATTGGATTATAGTGAAAAGTTAAAAACCTTTCTACATTTGTAATAACTACATTAGCGTGCAAAGATTCAAATATCTCTATTTAATCCCGCTTAACATCTGGTGGCTGTTTTTAGCACTGATGTTATTGGCTTATGGATATATAGGAAGTTTCCTCGTGATGAATTTCTACCATGCTGATTGGCTTGACCAGCCCATGTTTTTACTGGGATTACTTGGAGATTCTTTGTTACTGGGGTCGGTTCTCGTATTAATTCATCGCAGAGACCCTGGCAAGGCGCTCAGTTTTATCCTGGTTTTGGTTGTAAGTGGTGTTTTGGCCCAGGTATTAAAACAGTTTGTCTTCCCTGAATGGGACAGGCCCCTTAAGATAATTGGAGATGAGCACCTGGTGCATCTTGTCAATAATGTACGATTGATGCAGCATTCCTTCCCGTCAGGGCATAGTGTAAGTGCCGGGGCGGCATTCACACTGTTGGCATGGATATACAAAGACAAGCCAAAGATATTGTTGCTGAGTCTTTTTCTTAGCCTTTTAATTCCTTATACACGCGTTTACACAGGGGCACATTTCCCTGGTGATATACTTGCAGGTAGCATAACTGGTACTGTGATGACGATTGCCATGATACCATATCTTGAAAAATTCAAACAGTATATTTCTTTGAAACCAGATACTGTAATGAAGAGATTTAGTTTGATATTGACATTGATTGCCGTTGTTGGAATAATTGTGGTTGTTGTACAGCTTTTGATTCCATGATTTGTCAGGCAACAAGGTGTCATTTCACCCTGTCACCAGCAATGTAATCCCTCCGACAACTTTGCCTGATTTTTCATCCTTTATCCAAAGGTTCAGAGGAGTAGCTTCACCCGCATTTAAGCCAAGATCAGGAATTTGCAAACTTAATTTGTTGAATTCCTTGTCAAAGACATTGTTCCAGGTTTTAATTCTCCGTTTTACTATCGGCTTTATTTCCTGATTAAGGGTTTCATGTAAGGCCATTAAAGCTGGAGCTGCTGCAATAAATGAAGGAGAGATATTTGGTTTTGCCAGTATATTAAATCCATGCATAACTCCCAGATCAAGCCTGGTTACCGGCCCTGTGTTCTTTAGAAATTTAAAGCCTTCCGTATTAACTGCTTTGGGTATTACAGTATAATTTGCAAGAATATTTTTTGATAACTGCCGAATTACCTTTCGCTCAGTTTTCAGTACCAATGAATAACTAGTGTTTAGTTCATGTATTGCCAGATGTAAATTAAAGTCAATAACACTTGCCTGTTTTACGATGTTCAGGTTTTGCTGACCAAGATGACGGTCATCAACTGTATTGAAAGCTACGAAATCAAGTGGCAATTCATTAGAAAGGAAGCTGTATGCCCGGGCAAAAAGACATTTATGCCCGGCCATTGTGCCTGTTGCTGAAAATGGAAAATCTGCGGTAGCGCTGCTGTGAGCATTTACGGCAATTGTTTGAGAGCCCAATAAAGTTGATGCAATAACACTGAACCCAATAGAAGGATCATCAAGATAAAGTTCCACCATACAGGCATTGCAATTTTGATCGCCGTCATTGTTAACAGTAACCTGAACAGTATAGTTTTCGCTGGTATTGATGTCAGTGGTGACTATCCTGACTCCTGCGCTACTGAACAATTCTACGTCAGGACTCAGCCAAAAGACAATTCCGCCGGGAATAGGCCTGGCACCTGAATCACCATCAAAGGCCCTTATATAAAGGAAGGTAGTTGCATCAAATGGGGGCTTATCTCCCCTATCCTCTTTACCCATCTTTTCACGGTTCGATTTATCTCCATAGACCTTTTTTGCGGAAGCGGCAGCATCTGCCTGCAGTTTTCTGAGGTATTCCTTGTCGTTCATAGGTTTTCGGTATTAGGGTCAATGATGTCAGTTACAATATTCAGAACAGTTTTACTGGTTTCCATTTCAACATTTGTCTCGTGAAAACTATTTATTGGCTTGTTGATATAGGAGATATCTTTCACCTTTCGGAAACATTTAAATGCATATCCTTTGTCTGAATCCAGGCTAAAATCGGCGATACGACGACCACTGGCTGTCAGAAAATCGGTATACAGCGCATCACTGAAAGCTATTGCATTGCCCAAACCTGCCTGTTTTGCCTTATCTCCCAATTGTGTGTATTTAGTATCCAGTTCCACAGGAGTAGGGTGAATTGCACCAGACTCGATAAAATTCCGGAAATAGTCATCTCTTTCCCTGTTATATATATTTCTGGGATTATCAATATACCATGATGGAAATTTCCCAAAGTAACTTGATGGAAAGCCGGTGGCCTTGTCGGGCTCTTTGTTCACAGAAACCGGGAATGGATATACCAGGTGGCTCTCTGACAGGGCGGAGCCGAGTTTAAATTTAAGAGCCGGATAGCAAGCTGCCAGTGGCAAAGAGTTGGCATTATGTCCGAAAATATCAGGTTCACTTGTTTTAACCATATGCTTGGTCATATAATGTCCTAATTGTGAAACTGGCGGAAAGGCAAAACCATTAAGGACTAAACCCTGACGCAGGTTTTGATATGCATTATATAAAGCCTCATAGCTTAGTGACAGCAAAAAGCGAATAGGAGCAGCACCAAGGGTTGTGACAAGTCCCAATAAAAAGTCTACCAGCGCTGCCGCGAGCAAAAATGGGCCAAGAATGAGTGCGGCAAGGGCTTCGAAGAATCCCCAAATGCTAAATCCACCGCTGGAACTGGAACCCATATAATTCAGCACATCACCCGCATTGTCTTTGAATTTCTCCCAACACTCAACAACTTCTGCAGTGAGAGAATAAGGTTTTGGTGCTGGCAGTGCCATAGAATTGGTCGCCCCTGTAAACCACTTGAGCCAGAATTTATAAGCAATATCGAGGTCTGACCCCTGGATGTTTTTGCCGTAAACATTCACGCCATTTTTATAATATACTTTTTGAATTGATTTGAGGATTAAATCTTTCAATCCGGAGGGCAGTTCGTTTGGATTTCCATTAATCACGTATTCACTGGCAAGGTTACTGGTGATAAACTCCCTGCCCATATATTGATCAAAGGCCCAGACATCCTGGTGGTTTTCCACAACTTTATGTCGTTGCCCATGAGTACGATAAGGTCCGCCAGCTACTGCATTGACAAAAGGATGACCAACAACATCAGCAGCATAGTGTGTAAGGTATCCAAGTGCATAAGCCCTTTCCATTGTACCATGACTTGAATATTTCAGTAAAGCCTCAGTAAACTTACCTGTACGCCTGATATGCATGGCATCAAACCACCACCATTCCGGGTAATCCTGACCCTGTTGCTGGGGATGACTCACAAGGCTGAAAAGATCATAAGAAGAGGTGATATACTCTTCGATCTTTGTCATTACAATTGTCTTTATTGCATCGATGTTATTTTGTACATCACCGGTCAATTGAGCAATTTCAGATAAAGTTGCGGATCGTTCTACAGCGGTATCTGCCAAAGTATCTAGATAAGCAATGGCATCCCATAAAGCCTGGGGTACCACTGATTTTATCTTTTCCACGACATCCGCAAGAAACTCCTCAACTTCTCCATAAACTTGAGCCACAGTTTTTATGGCACCGCCCATTGGCCAGTCGCTCATATTAAAGAAGAGAAAATCAGGGCCCTGGGCTCCAAGATGAAAGGGAGGTGCAAAATCTCCCGATTCCATCTTATTCCAGAAATTGGTACTGTTGACATCGGTGTACTTCTGCTTAAGGTACTCATCAAGAAACCTTTTCGCCACGACATGATGAATTGCTGGTCCGGACATATGATATATATTAAAGGTGAATAAAGACCCCGGGGGGGGAAGAATTTCGTAATTATAAAATTGTCTTTAAGTCCTGGCTTGATCATTCCACCAGGTCACCTTCATCAGAGAGAAAATGATCGCATACCAACACTAGATGAACAGGACTCATCTGTGAGAGAAACCGGGGGGAAAACATATGTAGGTAAGCCAATGTGTAAATGTACTATCTCAAAAAGGAGAAGTCAAGTTAATTTTTTATAAATTTCATAAAATTATATTTGTTGGATTAAAAAACAGCAGACCAAATAGAATAAAATCAAGCCTAATCACTATATTTGTGTTCGTCAATATCATCTATTGGATTTTGAATCGAAACAAATACGGTAATCAATGCGCTGTTTTATATCTAGGTTTTTCTTTCTCCTTGGGATACTGCTTTGCTTTTCAGCCTGTAAGAAAAAGCAATCTGTCGAAATTCGTGGTGATTTCAAAAAGTACTACGACCAATACAATGTTGAAGGATCCTTTGCACTTTACGATACGAAGAATGATCAATTTATCCTATACAATCCTGCACAATTCAAAGAGCCTTTTATTCCAGCCTCGACCTTTAAGATCTGCAATTCACTAATTGGATTAGAGACGGGAGTCATCACTGATGAAAATTTCATTATTCAATGGGACGGGACGCATCACCCGAATGAAAACTGGAACTATGACCAGGATCTTAAGACTTCATTTAAGAATTCCACAGTATGGTATTACCAGGAATTAGCCCGCCGGGTTGATGGGACTTTGATGAAATACTGGCTTGATCAAGCAGATTATGGGAATGCGGATACGTCCGGGGGCATCGACAGGTTTTGGTTATCAGGAGGATTGCGGATTAGTCCGAAACAACAAATTGATTTCCTGAGAAGGCTACATGATGACAGTTTGCCTTTTTCGAAACGTAGCATGGCGATTGTAAGAAAGATCATGATTGCCAGTGATACGCTTGGTGTAGTGCTCAGGGCGAAGACAGGCTGGGGCTCACAGAACAAGTTGGAAATTGGCTGGTATGTGGGTTATTTTGAAACTAAAGACAATGTCTATTACTTTGCGAATTGTATCCAAACGCCTGATCCAAACAACCTGAAATTTGGCCAGGCCAGGATCGAAATACCCTACCAGATTATGAATGAGCTTAAATTATTGAAGAACTAATTATCAATCTTTAATGACATCTAAGATGAAAAGATCAAGACGTGTCAATTTGATTTTATTGGTTTTACTTGCGGTTACCGTTGGCAATTATCTTAGAGGGTCCGCGCCCGGAGAACTAAGAAACGTAGATTTTGTTTACCTTTTCGCGATTGGTGCTTTGACAGGAATATTAGTTGTCAGGATGCTTAACTTGAGAAAAAAAGAGTAATTTCATATCAAAGAAAGAAGCATGACAAGACTTGTAACAATAAAGACGGTTGCAGATATTTTCAAGGAATACCGGGACACACCGATTCAAAGTTTATTGGAATACCATAACTTAGACCGTCCACTAATCCCCTATGATAAAGCCCAATTATTAATCGGGATGTGTATGGATAACAGGAAACACTTGCATATCCCTGATAACTTTGCTTTTATCATCCGCTCAGGTGGTGCCAATCTTCGTTTCAGCGAATTTAAAGTGTCATACGCCATTGCAGTTGGCCAGATCAGTCACATCGTGCTGATTGGACATAACAATTGCGGAATGGTAAATATTAATTCCAGGAAAGATCTATTTATTAAAGGCCTGGTTGAACGAACCGGCTGCGAAAAGGACTGGGCAGAACACCATTTCCATCAATTTGCCCCATTATTTGAAATCGGAAATGAAATTGATTTTGTGCTGAAAGAAGCTGATCGTATCCGCTCTCGTTACCCAAAAATCAAGGTTGCCCCGATGTTTTACCAGGTTGAAGACAACAAACTTTACTTGGTCAGGGGAAGCTAAGCTTCCGCTAAGACTCTCTCAATTATATCCCTAAATTCAGGGCTGGTCCCAGAATAATGTTTATTTTAGATGTCAAATCCTGGATTAATCCCGTTTCCAATGACCACTACCCATAAAATCTACATTTCCGTTCTGACAATTATTGTCGTAATCACTTTATATCTCCTTATCGTTCAAGGCCTTTCATATTATCAAACGCCACTTGAAGAGCGTTTTTTTCATCCTGCGAATGAGTCACTTAAGCCCAGTGGGGTCATGGGGCACGGACTTGGAATTTTTGGATCGCTGGCAATGATTATCGGAGTAATTCTATATGTAGTTAGAAAGAGGTCACGAACCTTAGCCCGATTTGGCTTGTTGAAACACTGGCTCGAATTTCATATTTTCCTTTGTACCATAGGGCCTATCATGGTACTCTTTCATACCACCTTTAAATTTGACGGACTTGTAGCTGTAAGCTTCTGGAGTATGGTTGCAGTCTTTGCAAGCGGCGTCATCGGTAGATTCATTTATATACAAATCCCGCGAACTATTGAGGGTCGGGAGATGAGCCTCAGTGAGGTTCGCGAGCTTAAGACAAACACTGGAGCTTTCCTTAAAAATTTCGGTCAGCTCAACGAAAGCAGTCAGCAAATGATCATCGAGTCGACGAAAAAAAAGATAGCGGTATACGATGGCAATTTTATTCAGCGTTACATTAAGAAATACGTGGAGGATCGTCAAACCTTACGCAATATCAAATCTATTCTCAAAAAAGACAATCTATCCCATCAGGATTATAAAAAGATAATTACCCTTGTAAAAAATGAGATGTCGATTAACCGCAAGATTGACAGGTTGGTCACCATGCAAAATATGCTGAAATACTGGCACGTGGCACACCTTCCCTTCGCGCTGGTTATGCTGATCATCATGATCATACATGTAGGAATTACAATGACCTTCGGATACAAATGGATCTTTTAAATTATGGATCTTTTTTTTGAAAAAATTATCACATACGCCTTAGCAGGCTTGCTTTGCCTTGTAGTCATCATTATTTACCTGGCACGGCAGAAGAAAAGCTCCAGGATTACTGAAGCTAAAATAGCAAAAGCCAAGGCAGAAGGTCTTTATGAGCCTGTCTCCTTGCATCCTGTAGTGGACCCCAATTCCTGTATAAAGACAGGGGCTTGCATTGCAGCTTGCCCAGAGAAGGATATCCTGGGGATTTTAAATGGAAAAGCCACAACTATTAATGCCTCTCATTGTGTGGGACACGGAGCTTGTTTTCATGCCTGCCCAACGCAAGCGATAACCTTATGCATTGGAACAGAGCGAAGGGGTGTGGAACTCCCTCACGTCAACCAGCTTTTTGAAAGCAACGTGCCCGGGATTTTTATTGCCGGAGAACTGGGTGGCATGGGACTTATAAAAAACGCTGTTGAACAGGGGAAACAGGCTGTTGACAACATGATAAAGTATCGAAAAAAGCCACACAATGCTGATTATGACCTGATTATTGTAGGAGCAGGCCCCGCAGGGATATCAGCCTCACTTAGCGCTAAAAAGCATGGAATTAAATTCCTGACTGTTGAACAGGATACGCTCGGTGGGACTGTTTTTACATTCCCAAGATCTAAGATCGTCATGACTTCGACTATGGATCTGCCTTTAGTAGGGAAAATCAAACTCTACGAAACAAGTAAGCAAGAATTGCTTGACCTTTGGATTTCGGCCTTGTCAAAAAATGAAATAAGTGTTATGGAGAACACAAAAATTGACAGTATTCAGGCCAGCCATGACCTATTCACAGTAAGCACAGCAAAAGGGGAATTTTTTACGGCACATAGTATTCTTTTGGCTATTGGAAGAAGAGGATCCCCCCGAAAACTTGGCGTTAAGGGCGAGAATACTGAAAAAGTTGCCTATAAATTGCTTGAACCTGAATTAATTCTTGACAAAGACATCATGGTTATAGGAGGTGGAGATTCAGCAGTAGAATCGGCCTTATTGCTGGCAGGCAATAACAGGGTGATTCTTTCTTACAGGGGAGAGTCTTTCAGCCGTCTGAAGCCTGCCAATAATGACAGGTTAAAAGTCGCTGCAGATAAGAATATTGTTGATATTCGCCTTAACACCAACCTAAGCGAAATACGGGAAAAAGATGTCGTATTGATTACGCAGGATGGTGAGAAAATCATTAAAAACGAACTGGTATATATCTTTGCCGGTGGTGAATTGCCTACTCAGTTCCTACAGAAAGCCGGGATAGATATCACTAAGAAATATGGAGAAGCTATTTTAAAACATTAGAGAAACTTAACAAATCACTCACAAATACCAATAAAATTGCGACACCTTATAATTTCATTCTTTTTACTAAGTCTTCTGGCTGTGAGATTGAATGCTCAAATATCACCGGGTGAGCTTTCGGAATTCCACGCGCACCTGGAAGGTATGAAGAACTGCACGCAATGCCATATTCTTGGAGAAAAAATCTCCAATGACAAGTGTTTGGAATGCCATAAAGAGCTTAAATCCAGGATTACCGCGCAAAAAGGATATCATGTTTCGTCTCAGGTCAGAGGAAAAAATTGCAGTATGTGCCATAATGACCATCATGGCAAAACATTTAAAATTATCAAGTTTGATCCGGAAAAGTTTGACCATAGTTTGACTGGCTACAAATTAGAAGGAGCTCATGCAAAAAAAGCCTGCAAAGACTGTCATAAGGCGGAATTCATCAAAAAGCAGGAAATAAAAAAAAAGAAATTCTCTTATTTGGGATTAGAAACAGAATGCACTGCCTGCCATATTGATTATCATCAGAAAACATTATCATTAAACTGTGAGAATTGCCATAATAATACCGCATTCAAACCCGCATCACAGTTCAGTCACAACAAAACGAAATTCCCACTAAACGGGAAACATCTCGATGTTCAATGTGTCAAATGCCACAAACTGGAAACCTTAGCAGGTAAAAAATTCCAGGAATTTAAGGGCATTAAGTATGACAACTGCAACAGCTGCCACAAAGATATTCACGACAATAAATTTGGTCCGAATTGCAAGCAATGTCATAGTGAGACGAGCTTTCGCTCCATCAAACAAACAGGTGGATTTGATCATAATAAAACTGACTACAAACTCGAGGGTAAACACCAGTCTGTTGACTGTAAGAAATGCCATAAGAATAAGGTAACTGACCCGCTTTCCTTCAAATTATGTAAGGATTGTCATGAGGACTATCATGAAAAGCAGTTTATCACTGATGGATTAAATAGCGACTGTGACAAATGTCATGATGTCCAGGGCTTTGCCAACAGCGGTTTTTCGCTTGAAAAACACAATGAAGGGCAATTCAAATTAAGCGGCGCTCACATCGCAACACCTTGTTTTTCCTGCCACAAAAAGACGGAAAAATGGAGTTTCCGGAAAATAGGGATCAATTGTGCTGATTGCCATGAGAATATTCATGAAGCAAAAACAGAAATTTCCCAACAGAAATTTTCCGAATGTAAAACCTGTCATGATATGGCAAAGTGGAGTGATGTTAACTATGATCACAGCAAAACAAAATTTCCTTTATCCGGTATCCATGCACATCAAAACTGCCGAAAATGTCATTTTAAAGAATCCAAAAACGAAAAGACCGATCTTAATTTCTCGGGACTAAAAACGATATGTACAGAATGCCATAAAGACACTCATAACAAACAATTTGAGAGACTTGGAGCGACTGACTGCAGTCGTTGCCATACTTTTAATGACTGGAAAATCAGCGTTTTTGATCATAACAAGACTGATTTTAAGCTCGATGGCAAACATAAGAACCTTGCTTGTATTAAATGTCATAACGTAGTCCAGGAATCGTCAGAAAAATATGTTCTTTATAAAATAAAAAAAACAAAATGCGAAGACTGTCATTAGGAATTCCGCTCTTATTAATCCTTCTGTTTTCGAGGACATCAGATTCGCCACATGGCAATGACTTTAAGATGAGCTGCACAGTTTGTCACAGCTCGGAAGGATGGAAATACGATGCATCTAAGTCAAGCTTTAATCACAGCAAGACCTCATTCGCTTTGAGCGGGCAGCATGCGGTATTAAACTGCAGAAGTTGTCATGTCAGTCTTGTTTTTACCGGCAGCAAGACGGCTTGCGCGTCATGCCACAAAGACATTCACGAGCAGACAGTTGGCGACAACTGTGCCCGATGTCATACCACACAATCGTGGCTGGTGAGTAACATCAGTGCTTTGCACCGGCAGGGACGTTTTCCGCTTGTGGGAGCCCATTCGATGGCTGATTGCCAGCAATGTCACAAATCAACTAGTCTTCTGCGCTTTGATCCTTTAGGGGTTCAATGCATCGACTGTCACCAAAGCACCTATAACAGTACAAGCAAACCCAACCATATCAGTTCCGGATTTTCTACATCCTGCGAACAGTGTCATAAAGTTAATGCATATTTATGGGATGCCAAAGGCTTCAATCATGATTTCTTTCCACTTACACTTGGACATAACATCAATGAATGTTCAAAATGCCATACAAATGGAACATTCTCAGGCTTATCCCCTATTTGTTTAAGCTGTCACCAGCAAACATATAATACTACCAATAACCCTAACCATGCCTCCGCTAATTTCTCTACTGACTGTAAACAATGTCATACAACAAACCCGGGCTGGACACCCGCAAACTTTGACCACAGTCTGTTTCCACTTACTGGAGGCCATAATATTGCGGATTGTTCCAAGTGTCATATCAACGGCAATTACACAAATACGCCTACCAATTGTGTTGCATGTCATCAGACAAATTACAACAACACGCACAATCCCAACCATGCTACTGCAGGGTTTTCAACTGATTGTAAACTATGCCACACAACCAATCTTGGCTGGTCGCCTGCAACTATTGACCATAGCTTCTTTCCACTGACATTAGGACATAACATCGATTGTTCCAAATGCCATATAAACGGGAACTATACGAATACACCGACTGCATGTGTTGCCTGTCATCAGACAGATTTCAATAACACAACTAACCCCAATCATAGTGCAGCAGGGTACGGTACTGATTGCAAAATCTGTCATTTAAGCACAACCCCAGGATGGCCCGCCACCTTCAATCATACATGGTTCCCAATATACAGCGGTAAGCACAAAAAAGGGGTCTGGAATACTTGTGCTGATTGCCATACTAATTCCTCAAATTACGCCGTTTTTACCTGCATAACCTGCCATACGAAGAACTCAACTGATAACAATCATAACGGGGTCAGTGGATATCAGTATAACAGCAACGCTTGTTATTCATGTCATCCAAATGGTGGAGGCGGAAAAAAATAAACATGAAATCAAGATTTCTTTTTATTTTCCTGTACTTTATTTCGCTAAGTGTTTTAACCATGGCGCAATCAGGCGGAGGGCTTACCGAAGGGAAGGTTACGTATATAAGCTCCCAGAATATATATGTAAGGTTCAATACCACTGAGGGATTGAAAGACGGAGATACACTCTTTACAGGAAATGCACAATCTCTGCTGCCTGCCCTGAAGATCCTCAGCCTTTCATCTACTTCTTGCGTATGTGTGCCTTTAGAAAATGGGAAATTCACTGTTTCGCAGCCAATTCTTTCAAATCGGATTAAAAAAAGCGAGAAACAGACCGAAATTGCTGCCTCGATACCTGCAGCCAAAAATAATGACAGCCTTAGGGTACCGGACACTTCAAATGTTTTAGAAAAAGCAAAAAAGATCGAAAAAAAGCGAAAGCAACTCATCCGTGGGAGCGTAAATGCTTCCTCTTATTCCGATCTTTCAAATATGACACAGGATTTACAAAGAATGCGTTATCGTTTATCGTTAACAATGACAAACATACACAACTCCCGTTTCTCGGCTGAGACTTATATGAGTTACAATACGACAAACCAGGTATGGACAGCCACTCAGAATAAAATGTTCGACGGACTGAAGATTTACAATCTTGCTGTCAAATATGAATTCAGCGATAACTTTATGTTATGGGCCGGACGCAGATTTAATCAACGGATTTCAAACATGGGTGCCATTGATGGTTTGCAAGGGGAATACAAACACAAAGCTTTAACCTATGGACTTATTCTTGGATACCGGCCTGATCTGATTAATTATAGTTTTAACGCCAATCTATTTCAGGCTGGGGCGTACGTCAGTCATGATTATCAGCACGGTAAGAATTTTGTGCAGAATACGCTTGCATTTGCAGAACAGCAAAACTCGGGAAAAACGGACCGGAGATTTTTTTACTATCAGCTCACCAGCAGTCTTTTCAAAGGAATGTTTTTCTTTGGGTCAGCTGATATTGACATTTATAAAAACGTCGGTGATACGATAAGTAATAGTCCCAAATTAACCAATCTGTATCTTTCATTCCGTTATAATTTAAGTTCACAACTTGGACTATCACTGGCATATAGTGAAAGACAAAACATTATTTACTACGAATCCTACAAAAACATCATAGATCAATTGCTTCAGGCCGAGTCTACCAAAGGGTTCTTGTTTAATGCCAATTACCGACCCGGGAAAAAAATCACCTTTGGATTGAACTCTGGGTATCACTTACAAAACAGTGATATAAACCCTTCGTGGAACGCGAATACTTATATTACCTATAACGATATCCCCTTAATCAAAGCTGCAGCCACATTTTCATATACGGCACTCGAATCAAGCTATATGTCTGGCAAAATTTACAGTTTGGGTTTATCGCGAGATATTATTCCGGGCAAATTAAACCTTGACATCGTTTACAGAATGATTGACTATTCCTATAAACCTAAAAACATCGCAGAGATACAGAATATTGCTGAGGTTAACTTTGACATAAAGCTCTACAAAAAACTTTCCATGGGATTAAACTATGAGGGGATATCCATCGGTAAAGATCTGCATAACCGGATCTATATTCAATTAAGCCAGCGGTTCTAAGGTTTCGAATAAATCAGGACAAAAGGCCAATATACAATTATTCAACATACCAACATATCAATTGAAGGTTGCATGTATTATTATGTTTAAATTTTAACATATCTTTACTTCATAAAGACATTTAGTATTCTTTGATGTGAATTCTTTCCAAAAAACTCAATTATGAAAAAACCTTACACTACTTTACTGGCTTTAGCGGTTTTACTCCTTCTTTTTTCCTGTGGAGGGAAAAAGAATACTCCACTTGTCACACTTGAGGTTCCGGTTACAACAGTTGTTCAAACGGATGTGAGACTCGAATCAGAGTACACCGGACAAACATTTGGGCAATCCGACATCGAAATAAATCCACGAGTGGATGGTCTGATAGAAAGTCTTCCATTCAAGGAAGGAAACCTGGTTACGAAAGGGCAGTTGTTATACACGATTGATGCACTCCCCTACCGGACAAATGTGAGTGAAGCAGAAGGATCACTCGCAGTAGCTCAGGCCAATATGGCAAAAGCCAAATCTGATCTTGACATGATTGGTCCCCTTGCCAAAATAAACGCTGTAAGCCAACGTGAATTGGTATCAGCACAATCGACCTATGATGCCGCAAAAGCAAGAATTAAGGCTTCTGAAGCTTCTCTTGAAAATGCAAAGATTCAACTGGGTTATTGCAGGATCACAGCACCAATCTCCGGATTGATTGGAATATCGAAAGTAAGGGTTGGCGATTATGTGCGTCCGGGAGCGACGTCAGTTTTAAATACAATTTCGGATTTGGGTGAAATCAGGGTTCGGTTTACAATCAGCGAGCAAGAATTCCTGCGCATTTTCAGGGAAATCACTTCAGAGAATTCCAGTTTGAAAGGTTCCGGAAAATCCATCACATTAAAATTGTCTGATGGTACAATCTATCCACAAACCGGGGTATTAAGTTTTGTTGACAGAGAAATTGACCCTTCAACCGGAGCAATAACTTTTGAAGCTTCCTTTCCAAATCCTGACAAACTATTACGGCCTGGTCAATATGTAAAAGCACTGATAGTTACTGACGTAAGAAAGAATGCTTTGCTAATACCACAAAGGGCTGTTATTGAAATGCAGGGAATCAGCCAGGTATATACTTTGGGTGATAGCAGTAAGGTGCGTATTAAGTTTATTAAAACAGGGCCAAGCTATAAAGATGCAATCATTGTTGAGGAGGGATTGGTTCCAGGTGACAAGATCGCCTTCGGAGGTACTCAATTGTTGCGGAATGGCAGTGTTATCAAGCCAAAGCAAATTGAATGGCAACCAGGCATGCCTGTAGGTGATAAAGCAGCTAAAAAATAATTTAGAAAGCAAACGTTATGGGAGATTTTTTTGTTCGAAGACCGATAGTTGCGATGGTCATAAGCATCATCATTGTGATGCTTGGTTTGCTTGCTTTGCAAAAGACACCAATTGCGCAATACCCTGATATTGTACCGCCTGTTGTTAAAATCACTACGAGTTATACAGGCGCAAATGCATTAAATGTGGAGCAAGCTGTTGCTACTCCCATTGAGCAAAAAGTGAACGGTGTGGAAAACATGCTGTACATTAAATCAATAAATACCTCAGATGGGGCACTCACCATTGAAGTTACCTTTGATGTGGGTACGAATCTTGACAATGCCAATATGTTGACGCAGAACAGGCAGAAACAATCAGAGCCCTTTATGCCACCGAGTGTAAAACAACTGGGGGTGACTGTTAAAAAATCACTTTCCTTTCCGATGTTGTTGTTTACATTAACATCTGACAATCCGAAATATGATTCTAAATTTCTTAACAATTACGCCAGTATTAATATGGTTGATGCTTTGGCGCGTATCAGCGGGGTTGGGGAAGTAGCAATTTTGGGGGGAAGTGATTATGCGATGCGGATCTGGCTGAAACCCGGAGAGATGAACAAACTCGGGATCAACGTAGCCGATGTCAAAAAGGCTTTGAATGATCAGAATGTGATCAGTCCAGGTGGCAAATTCGGGGCTGAACCTGCCCCTGCCGGAACTGAATTCACATATAGTGTCACCTTACAGGAACGCTTGATTACGGAAAAGCAATTTTCGGAAATCATCGTTAAAAGCAAGGAAGATGGATCACGGGTTTTGCTTGGCGACATTGCCCGAATAGAATTGGGATCTGAAAATTTCAGTTCCATTGCCCGTCGAAATGGCAATCCAAGTGCCGTTATTGCCTTGTACCAGATGCCTGGGAGTAATGCGCTGGAAGTGGCTGGGAAGGCAAAAGCCACCTTACAGGCAATGTCGGAGAAATTCCCGAAAGACATTGAATGTCAACAATCTCTGGACACGACACTTGCAATTACAGCCGGTATTGATGATATTGTTAAAACACTTTTTGAAGCGATTTTACTGGTTATTCTAGTGGTGTTTATCTTTCTTCAAAACTGGAGAGCCACGATAATTCCGCTGATCACGGTACCAGTTTCATTAATTGGCACCATTGCCGTTTTTCCTTTGTTGGGATTCTCAATTAATACGTTATCGCTATTAGGTCTTGTGCTGGCGATTGGAATTGTGGTTGATGATGCCATAGTGGTGGTCGAGGCCGTAATGCATCACATTGAACAAGGGAAAACGCCGAGAGAAGCTACTTTGCAGGCCATGAGAGAAGTATCTGGTCCGGTTATTGCCATTGCTCTTATTCTGATTGCCGTGTTTGTGCCAGTGGCCATGACTCCAGGCATCACCGGAAGGTTTTACCAACAATTTGCTATCACCATTGCCGTATCTGTAGCATTTTCGGCTTTCAGTGCTTTGTCATTAAGCCCGGCATTGTGTGCGATGATTTTGAAACCGACAAAACCCGTTAGTGAGCAGAAAGGATTACTTGCAAAGTTCTTTACGGGTTTTAACAGGATTTTTGGCAAGGTTACCGGTGGCTATCTTACCGGAGCTACATTTTTTGCAAGGAAATCCATTAGGGTTGTTCTGTTGCTCGGCATCATCTTAGTTGCAGTAGGATTTCTGGGAATAAAAATCCCTTCAGGGTTTATTCCAGAGGAAGACAACGGGTATATTATGGTCAATGTAACCTTGCCTGCTGCCTCTTCAATGCAACGTACCATTGAAATCACTAAAAAGATCGAAGGAATGTTGGCGAAAGAAGAGGAGCTGGTTTCGTATACAACGGTTAATGGATTTAATATGCTCACGGGTTCTACACAAACCAACAATGCCGTATTCTTTATCACGCTAAAACCCTGGGACGAAAGAAAAGAAACGGCAAACCAGCTAATTAACAGATTGAATAAAATTTTCTCAGTAACAATTACCAATGCAAGTGTATTCGCTTACGGGCCACCTGCAATTATGGGATTGGGTGCGTCAGCAGGGTTTAGTGTGATGTTGCAGGACCGTGGCGGAAACACGCCACAATACCTGGCCCAGCAAACACAAGCATTTATTGCAGCGGCACAGAAACGACCGGAAATTAAAAGGGTATATACAACCTTTAGTGCAGGCACGCCATTGGTTAAACTGGAAATCGACAACGAAAAGGCCATGAAGCTGGGAGTTCCTGTTTCAGTAGTAACGGAAGCAATTGGAGCTTACCTGGGAGCCAGTTATGTCAACGACTTTAATCGCTTTGGCCGTCAGTATAAGGTGTATATTCAAGCAGAGGCATCAGAGAGAGTATCACCAGAAGATTTAAAAAAGATATATATTAAGAATAACAATGGAGACATGTTGCCAGTGTCTACCTTGGTAACAGTATCCAAGATAAGCGGTCCGGATTTCACAAACCGTTTAAACTTATTCCGGGCTGCAGAAATCGGCGGAACGCCCAATGATGGCTATAGCAGCGACCAGGCAATGCAGGCTTTGGAGGAAGTTGCTAAGGAGGTGCTTCCTGCCGATATGAGTTTGGATTACATTAACCTCAGCTACCAGGAAAAGCATTCACCCGGCGGGTCATCTGTATTTATAATGGCTTTGATTTTTGTATTCTTAATTCTTGCAGCCCAATACGAAAGTTGGAAACTACCCTTCAGCGTTTTATTGGGAACACCTTTTGCTGTATTTGGGGCATTCCTAGGATTGTTCCTGGCCCGTTTTGGGAGTGATGCTTATGTAAACAATGTATTTGCTCAAATCGGCTTGGTCATGCTGATTGGACTTGCGGCAAAAAATGCAATTCTTATCGTTGAGTTTGCCCGGGGAGAATATGAAAAGGGGAAAACCCTTTTTGAATCTGCCATGTATGCCGCAAAGTTACGTTTCAGGCCAATCCTGATGACGGCCTTTGCCTTCATCTTAGGCGTAACACCGCTGCTTACTGCAAAGGGAGCTGGCTCACAGTCACGCATTGTGATGGGAATGACGGTATTCAGCGGGATGCTGATTGCCACAATTATGGGAGTATTACTTGTTCCTGCGCTCTTTGTGATGATCGAAAAGATTGGAAAGAAGAAACAAGTACCTACAGAAGAAATTAAATTGGAGGAGGGCAGTTAATATGAAAAAGATACTCATATTCATTATAATGATTAGCGGACTTTCATCATGCCTGGTCGGGCCGAAATATAAAAGCCCTGCACTCCCAAATTACAAGGCTTATGGAGACTCAACAGCTACGGTAGGATCTGCCGCGAGAAAAGATTCCGTCACACTGATCAAATGGACTGAAGTTTATAAAGATCCTCAACTTACAAAACTGATACAGACCGTATTGAGTAACAATTTGGACTTGCTTACTGCGATATCGAGGGTTGAAGAAGCACGCGCTACTTATGGTATTTCAAGCGCAGGAGTTTATCCTTCTTTTAACTACAATGTGAAAGGCGGGGTGAACGACTTAGGCGATAATGCACAAAGGTCAGGCGTTGGAATAAATAAGCAAGTATACAGTGGTCTTGCAACCATGAACTGGGAGATCGATTTGTTTGGAAAGCTTCGTCATCAGAAGCGCTCAGACTGGGCCTTATTTATTGCACAGCAAAATAATGCGCAGGCCCTACGTGTGAGTCTCATCGCCGAAGCAGCAGCCTTATATTTTACCCTACGCGATCAGGATCACCGCCTGGAAATTGCCAATAAAACGGTACTAATGCGTACTGAATCTTTAAAATTAATTTCTGAGAGATTTAGCAAGGGTTATGTTTCTGAATTGGATAAGTTGCAGTCTCAACAGCAGTTAGCACTTGCACAGGCAATCATTCCAAATGCACAACAGCAGATTATTGCTACCCAAAATTCGTTAAGGGTATTAACAGGACAGGCGCCTGGTGTAATTCAAAGAGGAAATAGCATTTACGATCAGCAGCTTCCGCCTGAGATTCCGGCAGGAATTCCTTCAGATTTGCTTCAAAGGCGACCCGATATTATTGCTGCAGAACAAACGCTCATTTCGCAAACTGAGGCAATTGGCGTAGCCACAGCAATGAGATTTCCCTCCTTAAGTCTGACAGGTATTTTTGGAGTCGCCAGCCCTGATTTAAGTACTATTGTTAACCCGGAATCCTTTGCGTTAGGAATGAGCGGCAATTTGTTAGGACCTATATTTGAGTTTGGCAAAAACGCGCGACGTGTTGAAGCGCAACGGGCTCGTACCGACCAATATAACTATCAATATCAGCTAACCTTATTGAATGCTTTTGCTGAAGTTGACAATTCATTGGCGGCGCTTCGCCTGAACAATCAAGAACACGACGCTTATAAAACAGCACTTGATGCTGCGTCAAAAGCATATTACCTGACTGAGAAACGATACTTTGATGGCTATTCCAATTACCTGGAATTGCTGAACCAACAGGACAACCTATTTAATGCAGAACTCAGCGAATCAGCAACACAAACACAACAGAACATTGCTGTGGTGAATTTGTTTAAAGCGCTGGGAGGAGGATGGTAGCCTGTAATTCTTAATACTATAGATTGAAACATATCATATTTGTGATATTGTTAATTCTAATGCCGTTTTTGGCTGCTGCGCAACAAATCCTTAATCCCGGCTTTGAAACATCAGCTTTTTCGAAAACTATTCAGAATTAGGGCTGGACAGTTAGTGGAACCACTTTCCACACATCGGAATTGGTTTAAATGACATTAAGCAGGAATAAAGCAAAGGGAAGCGCGGTATGATTTTCATAGAATGGGAGAACGCTTCAAAAAAAAGATCAATCATTGAATTATTTTATGTATATTTGCGATTGGATAGCAAATTTACATACAAATGATTTACCGAGCTCGCCAAATTGAACCCCTTCTCAAAAAATATCTGCAAACTTTCAGTATTGTAGCAATAACTGGCCCAAGACAGTCAGGAAAGTCCACTTTGCTAAGAGAACTTTATTCATCAAGCTACCGCTACGTTACATTTGACGATTATCGTTTACTGGAATTTTTTCATGAAGACCCCGAAGCCTTTATTAAACAATATGATGACAAAGTTATCTTTGACGAAGCCCAGAAAGCTCCAGAAATCTTTGATTATCTTAAGATTGCGGTTGACAATGACCGACAACGCAAAGGGAAATATATTATCACTGGATCAAATCAATTAAACCTGAATGCAAAAATCAGTGAAAGCCTTGCAGGCAGGATAGGTTTGCTGGCCCTGATGCCCTTTCAATATTCAGAAATGCCAGCGATTTTAAGAGACAAATCTATTTACAAGGGCAGTTATCCTGAAGTGGTTATGATGTCATATCAAAATTCAGATTTTTGGTACTCGTCTTATATTGAGACCTTTGTCATGAAGGATGTAAAATCGCTCGTCAATATTGGCGATTTGCATGATTTCAGGCAATTTATCAGATTAATTGCCGTGCAAGCATCCCAGACAATCAATATGTCAACCATATCCAGAATACTGGGAATTTCTGTCTCCACTGTGAAACGTTGGATATCAGTTCTTGAATCATCCTATATTATATTCTTGCTCCCATCCTATCATAAAAATATGGGAAAGCGAATTGTAAAAACGCCCAAAATATATTTTTATGACACTGGTTTACTATGTCAACTTACTGGAATTTCTAACAAAGAGGTTTATGAAAACGGTCCGATGGCTGGAAGTGTTTTTGAGAATTACCTGGTGGCCGAAATTAAAAAAAATCAATTCCACCAGGGGATTTCAACTCCATTATATTATTTTAGGACCAGTAATGAAGTAGAAGTTGATCTGGTACAAGAATATCCAGATAATAATGTTTGGGTAGAAATAAAAAAGACTTCAACTTTCAAAACAAGGATGCTCAAACCTATTGAATCAGTGCTTACTGGAGCGGATACCGGGATCATGCTATACAACGGAGATGATTTCCCCTATAAAAACAATATTCGTGTATTGAATTACAAAAATTACTTATTGCAATGAACCAAAGATTGACAGGATGGTTTTAACTATTAATAACAATTGATAGATAAAATATTAAATCAACCATGAAAAGAATTCTCATCCCCATGTTCATCCTGTTTCTTCTGACAACAAAAACATTAAACGCACAAACCTCCTGCTGCGCCAAGCCTGAAGCCACAGTGGCATTTGCCAACTTCAGCAATGACGCAGGTTTCCGTGCAGCCCATGCCGCTCCTCTGCCATTTGTATTGGCTGATCCCAAAGGAAAAGACATCAGCTTCCCTACCCCTGACGGGAAGCCTGCCCATGCCTGGGTTGTAAGCCCGGTGAATCCGAGCAGTAATTACCTCTTTGTGTTTCATGAGTGGTGGGGATTGAACGATTATATTAAAAAAGAATGCGAACGTCTGTTTACAGACCTCGGTGATGTGAATGTTATTGCCATTGACCTTTATGACAACAAGGTGGCTGACAATGCTGATTCAGCAGCGGCCTATGTGAAAGGACTTCAAAAAGAAAGGGCCATCAGCATCATTAAAGGCGCCATTAAATTTGTCGGGAAAGAAGCCAGAATTTATACGATCGGCTGGTGTCTGGGTGGTGGCTGGAGCATGCAGGCCAGCCTGTTTGCCGGACGCCAGGCGCAAGGCTGCGTCATGTATTATGGAATGCCCGAAAAAGAAATCTCGAGGCTACGTTTGATGAATGCCCCGGTTTATGGTGTCTTTGCCGCAAAAGACCAATGGATAACCAAAGAAATTGTTAAAGATTTTGAATCCAATATGTCGAAAGTGGATAAAAAACTAACCACCAAAACTTATGATGCCGAACATGCCTTCGCCAACCCCAGCAATCCGAATTACGACAAGAAGGCGAGTGCGGATGCTTATGAGAGGGTGCTGGGGTTTTTGAAGAAGCTTATGTAAGGGGTGATGGGGTGATGGGGCGAATAAACGTAAGAATTTATTAATTTCGTAGCCAAACAGCAAGAACATTGGCATCAGAATCACCATTATTAACTAAAGAAGCCTCCATGCAGCCCGGCATGAATCCCAGGATTCAGCGCCTGCGGAAACTGAGCTTTGAGGCCTGTCCGAGCCTGTCAATTGAGAGAGCCCTGCATCAGACTGAATTCTATAAAGAGAATTATGGGAAGTTCTCTATCCCTGTTTTAAGGGCAATGTCATTTCTGGATCATTGTCAAAAAAAGACATTATATATTGGCCACGATGAGCTGATTGTCGGGGAACGTGGCCCTGCCCCCAAGGCTGTACCTACCTTTCCTGAGTTGACTTGTCACAGTGTTGAAGACTTTCATGTACTCAACTCACGCAAACAGCAGCCCTACACTATCAGTCAGAAAGACATTGACCGCTATGAGGCGGAGGTAATCCCATACTGGAAAGGACGTACCCAGCGTGAACGTATCTTTGCTCATGTGCCCGATAGCTGGCGAAAGGCTTATGAAGCCGGGCTCTTCACAGAATTTATGGAGCAAAGAGCACCGGGGCACACTGCACTCGATGGGAAAATCTATAAGAAGGGAATGCTGGATTTCAAGCGTGATATCGCAGCACATCTGAATTCACTGGATTATCTGAATGACCCCGACGCAACGGACAAAGCCGAAGAATTAAAAGCGATGGATATCTCTTGTGATGCCATCATCCTTTTTGCTGGACGTCATGCTGCAATGGTGGAAAGCCTTGCTGCTGAAGAAAAAGACATGCAGAGGAAATCTGAATTACAAAAGATTGCACACGTCTGCCGTCGTGTGCCTGCCCATGCGCCTCAGACATTTTGGGAAGCCATACAGATGTATTGGTTTGTACATCTCGGCATCATCACCGAGTTGAATGGCTGGGATGCTATGAATCCGGGTCATTTCGACCAGCACCTGGGACCCTTCTACGAAAAAGAGTTCAATGAGGGCAGCCTCAGCCGTGATGATGCCAAAGAACTGATTTCTTGTTTCTGGATCAAGGTCAACAACCATACAGCACCACCAAAGGTGGGAATTACTGCCAGGGAAAGCGGAACCTACAATGATTTCACCAACATCAATATCGGCGGACTGAATCGCGCAGGAGAAGATGCTGTTAACGAAGTTTCTTATCTCATGCTGGAAGTCACAGAAGAGCTCCATATTCTGCAGCCAGGGAATTCAGTGCATATCAGCAACAAGACACCTGACAAATTCCTGCATGCTGCGATCAGGCTGATCAGGCGCGGACATGGCTACCCTTCCGTTTTCAACCCCGACACATACATCCGGGAAATGACCGGTATGGGAAAGAGCCTGGAAGATGCTCGGGAAGGAGGATGCAGCGGATGTATAGAAGTGGGGGCATTTGGTAAAGAAGCATTCCTTCTTACAGGATATCTGAATGTGCCGAAAATACTGGAAGTTACACTTAACAACGGCATTGACCCAGTCAGTGGAATACGCGTTGGCCCGGAAACCGGCGATGCACGCGGCTTTAAAGATTATGACAATCTGTACGCAGCATTTATTGAACAGCTAAACTATATTGTCGATCAAAAGATACGTGTCAGTAACTACATCGACAGAATGTTTGCCAAATATGCCCCAGCTCCTTTTTTAAGTGTCGTAATCGATGATTGTATTGCAAAGGGGAAGGATTATTACAACGGAGGGCCGAGATACAACACCAATTATATCCAATGTACCGGCCTGGCAACAGTCACAGACAGCCTGTCAACCCTGAAGAAACATGTTTTTGAAGAGAAAAGCTTCAGCATGGAAACTATCCTGCAAGCCATCCAAAATAACTTTGAAGGAGAAGAAGTCCTGCGGCAGCGCATTATAAACCGAACCCCATTTTTTGGCAATGATGACGAAAGGGCGGATTCTATTGGGCAAACAGTTTACAAGGATTTGCTGAAGGCTATCGATGGCAAGCCCAACGTCAAAGGCGACAAATTTCATTTGAATATGTTGTCAACCACTTGTCATATATATTTTGGGAAGATGACAGGAGCCACACCCAATGGGCGCCTGGCAGGCAAATCCATCTCTGATGGAACCTACCCTTCTCATGGACAAGATGTTAACGGGCCTTCAGCGGTGATCCGGTCACTGAGCAAACTTGACCAGACCCGTTCGGGAGGAACCTTATTAAACCTGCGCTTTTTGCCTGCCTTGTTGCGTCGACAGGAAGACATTGAAAAGCTTGGAAACCTGATCCGCAGTTATTTCAGACTCGGCGGGCATCACGTTCAGTTTAATATTGTGGATACTGCAACCTTACGAGCGGCACAGCAGAACCCGCAGGAATACAAGGACTTGCTGGTCAGGATGGCCGGATATTCAGATTATTTCAACGACATGAATTTGGATTTGCAGGAGGAGGTGATTGAAAGAACCGAAAATGAAAGATTGTAACATGATAGGCTGAGGGCTTTTAGGCTGAGGGCTTTTAGGCTGAAGGCTATTAGGCTGAGGGCCAGCTGTGCATGCATTAGCCCAACAACCTTCAGCCTAATAGCCATCAGCCCTCAACCTAAATTAAAACCATGATTTTCGACATAAACAAATATGCCATCAACGACGGTCCCGGGATCCGGCTGACGATTTTCCTTAAGGGTTGTCCGCTGGCTTGTCAATGGTGTCATAACCCGGAGAGTCGTGATTCGGGTGTGCAGAAGTTATACAACAAGGACAAATGTATTTCCTGTGGAGAATGTGTTTATGTTTGTCCAAACAAAGCCTGCAGCCTGACTTCCAAAGGAATTGTCACTTATACTGACCTGTGTAATCTTTGTGGGAAATGTGCGGATGTATGCCCCACGAAAGCCATTGAGATGTCGGGGCGCATGGAATCCATCGAAGACCTCGTCGAAATTATTGAACGAGAAAAGGTCTTTTTTGAAGAAAGCTGTGGTGGCGTGACTATTTCCGGCGGGGAACCGCTGATGCATGCTGATTTTCTAATTGAATTGCTTGATAAGCTTGGGGAAATGAATATTCACAGGGCAGTAGACACCTGCGGTCATGTTCCTGCATCAGTTTTGATGGAAGTTGCCAGACGAACAGATTTATTCTTGTATGATTTAAAAATGATGGACTCCGAGAAACACAAAGCATATACCGGGGTCGACAATCAACTTATCCTTAATAACCTTCAACTACTTGCTACTTCCGGTGCAGAGATCAATATAAGGATCCCATTAATTGGCGGGGTAAATACTGATCCTGACAACATAGAACAATCGGCTGCCTTTATCGCATCATTAGCCGGGAAGAAGAAAAGAGTGAATCTCCTGCCCTATCATAACATAGCCTGTAAAAAGTATGAGAAGCTTGGGCTGGAATATGATGGAAGTGATTTTGAAGAACCTTCAGCACAAAAGCTCAGGGAGATTGTAGAGATCTTTGCCAAATATGATATAGATGCGATTGCCGGGGGTTAAAGAATTTATCTGCAGGGAAAATTATTTGGTTAGAATTAACAGGATAGGTAGGATGGACAGGATTTTTTGTTATCCGCTTGATTTAAGAAGAATGTTAGATTCAGAAAAAAACTTTTGAGGTTTTTTTTTGTTAAATGATAGTTGAAATTAGAAAAGAAAAACAGAGATGACCGATCAGGAGAAAAACCCAATCCTTAAAACCCGTCCCCTTGGATTTCAATGGGAGATGCGTGATCCTTTTTTATTTTGTGCCCATCACGAAGACAAATTTCCCCGAGGGAATGAAGATATGGGGCCAGCGGCTTCCCTTGCCGGACGGAATATCGGGAGCGATTTTGAGCTCAGAGATGGCTGGAGAATGTACCATGGGGAATCAATCCCAGGTTTTCCGGAACACCCTCACAGGGGCTTTGAAACCGTTACCATAGTAAGAGAAGGCCTTGTTGATCATGCTGACTCTATGGGTGCCGCAGGGCGTTACGGGAATGGGGACGTTCAGTGGATGACGGCAGGCAAGGGAGTTCAGCACTCAGAGATGTTTCCTTTGCTGAATGCGGAAAAAGAGAATCCCGCAGAACTTTTTCAGATCTGGCTAAATCTTCCAAAGAAGAATAAAATGAGCGAACCCCATTTTAAAATGATGTGGGAAGATCTCATTCCAAAATATACCCATCCTGATGATCTTCAAAAGAAAACTGTCGTAGAGATTATTGCAGGGACGCTTGAAAACCTTCAGGCACCTGCCCCTCCGCCTGATTCGTGGGCTGCAGACTCCAGGAATGAAGTGGCAATATGGAATATTACAATGGAGCCCAATGCTTGTTGGACCATCCCGCCATGTAGCGAAGACGTGAATAGAACCTTGTTTTTTTATAAGGGAGAGTCCATTAAAATAAATGGGGAGATGATTCCAAAATACCATGCTGTTGAGGTAATACCCAATGCTGAGATATTATTGCATAACAGTGGTTTTGAGTCGGGGATACTTCTTTTACAAGGGAAGCCTATTGGAGAGCCTGTGGTTCAATACGGGCCTTTTGTGATGAACTCTGATGATGAAATCAGGGAAACTTTCGCAGAATACCGTAAGACTCATTTCGGTGGCTGGCCCTGGCCTGTAAGCGAACAGGTACATGAACGCAACAAAACACGATTTGCGCTTCATGCCGATGGTACCCTGGAAACCAGACCTTGATCAGAAATTAAATATACTTGCTTATCATCTCCAGCAATGACAACTTATTGATGGGCTTGGTAATATAATCGTCGCATCCTGACTCTAAACTTTTTTGCTTGTCAGACGACATTGCATAAGCTGTTTGGATGATCACTGGCAAAGTTGGACATAAAGATTTTATTTCTTTGATGAGATCCCAACCACTGGAATCTGGGAGTCTTATGTCAAGTAACACTAAGCTGAACGTCGATAATTGATCAAAATTACTTCGCAATTCACTCCCCGAATAAGCACCAATAAGCGCAACTTCTGTTGGTGCCAATATCGTTTTCAGATAAAGCATATTCAATTCTTCATCCTCAACCAATAGAATCCGTTTATCTTTCCAATTGAAAAGTGGCAAGCGGCTGTCACCCCCAATTGGCCCGAAACCTAAATTTCTAGTTGCTTGTCCTGGAAATCCAATATTGTTTAATCCCTGATATAAATATGGCATTTACCCCCCTTAATTCAAAATTCAAGCGATGCGATTCATTATTATCCACTCAAAGGTATTTAATAAATTACAGAAACTTCGGAATAAATTTCCACTGGAATAAAAATCACATCCAAATTTGACTAGTTCCAGTTAGGATCTACTGGGAAATTTGCATATAGAGGGTAATCACCCCCCATTGATTTCATCATTTTTGACCAGAGATCTTCGGGTTGTTCTTTAATGAGAATATCTGCTGTCAGTTTTGAGACAACCCATGAATTTTTCTCCATTTCCAGATCAAGTTGTTTGGGTGACCATCCTGAGTACCCGATATAAAACTTGATCTCTTCGGGACTAATGGCGTGATTTAGAATCAATTCATGTACTTGCTCAATATCACCACCCCAATAAATCCCTTTGATGATTTGTAAACTATCCGTGATTTTTTCAGGACAGGTATGGATAAAAAACAAGCTATCGGTTTTCACAGGCCCTCCCAGAAATACCCTGGCCGGGAAATCAGGGAAATCAGTGACAACATCATTCAGTTTTATCTCAACCGGCTTATTGATAATGATTCCGAAAGAGCCATCATTGTTGTGTTCAGCCAATAATATAACAGCCTTGCGGAAATAAAAATCCTGCAAAGAGGGTTCGGATATCAGCAATCTACCTGCTGTGGGTCGTAAGGTATGTGTTGTCATTCGTATGTCTTCGAATTCTATTACCTTTGAATAAGCATATGTCAAGTGATTACAAATATAATACCAATAGTATGGTTTGGACAGACCGTAGCGAGCTTTTTTTCAAACTACGTAATCAACATGCATATTTCTGCTTTGAGCGCTTTGAATTAAATGTCAGTAAAACCCAGATTGTTTGTACATACCACTTCAGTCTGGACGGCATCATTGATTTTCATCCAACATTAACCATAAACAGTAAAAGTTTTTATAAAAACTGGCCTGACGAGAATTCAAACCGTTCCAATCTGGAACAATTGTTTTTCAATGTCGGCATGGTAGAACTGATCAGCTACTGGAAAGCTGCTTGTCCTAAAAGACTGATCATTAAGCCATTTTCCCTCGAGCCTGGACAAATCGCCTGGTGGAAAAAGCTTTATCATCAGGGCTTGGGTGAGTTTTTTTATTTGAATTGCATCCAAATCGAGCAGGAGGATATGATGGAAATCAGCTGTGAAGGGAATCGTACTTTTTGCTGCGATTATGACCTATCCAATGATTATATTGTACCTATTGGTGGTGGAAAAGACTCCGTTGTCACCTTGGAACTTCTGAAATCATCAGGCAATGTGAGGCCATTGTTGCTGAATCCGAGGAAAGCGATGACTGACACGCTTCTTGCCTCAGGCTTGAGCCTTGATGAGTCGATTGAATTGCATAGAACCCTGAATCCTGAATTGCTCAGGCTTAATGAGAAAGGCTACCTCAACGGCCATACTCCTTTTTCAGCCCTACTGGCCTTCCAGACATTAGTTGCTGCCTATTTGTCAGGAATTAAAAACATTGCACTTTCCAATGAAGGAAGCGCCAACGAATCGACCATCCCGGGGACCGACATCAACCATCAGTACTCCAAGACCTATACGTTCGAAAAAGATTTCCGGAATTATGTCAGCACATACATATCGCCTTCTTTTAACTATTTCAGCTTCTTACGTCCGCTGAAAGAGTTACAGATCGCAGGGCTTTTCAGCCAGTTTCCACAACATTATTTTGGCTTCAGAAGCTGTAACGTTGGGAGTAAAACCGACATTTGGTGCGGTCACTGCCCCAAATGCCTCTTTTCCTGGATAATCCTCTCACCCTATCTTGGAGAAGAGACACTTTTCAGCATTTTTGGCAAAAAATTACTTGACGACCCTGAGATGTCATTTTACCTGGATCAGCTGGCTGGCCTGACTGAAGAAAAGCCCTTTGAATGTATCGGCACCATTGAGGAGGTGAAACTGGCCTTATTTCTGATCCGGGAACGAAACCCTGTACATGTTCCGCTCCTGGTGGAAAAGCTTTGGGAAAGCGGGCGTTTACCCGAATATTCTGTTCAAAGTGTTGCATCATTTTTCGCTTCCCTGGATGACACGCATTTTTTGTCTGCAAAAGAACTTGAACTCCTAGAAACAAGTGTAGCATGTCTGAAATTTTAAAACACATTTTACAAAACAAAGAGATTCTAATCCTGGGTTATGGATTAGAAGGGCAAGCAACTTATAAAGTCATCAGGAAACTGTTCCCAGACCTGGCCCTCAGTATTGCCGACAAGGATGACAATCTGTTGATTAAATATCCTTTGCTAAAAACAGATCCTTATTTAAACCTAATTTGCGGGCCTGAGTACCTGGATTTCTTACAAAATTTCAATCTCATCATAAAGAGTCCTGGCATTTCACCCAAGCTATTCCCTTACACTCCCCCTACCGAAAATATGAGTTCGCAAACAGAGCTATTTATCACAGCTTTCCGGGAGCAGATTATCGGGGTAACGGGAACGAAAGGTAAAAGCACTACTTCTTCGTTGATCGCACATCTGCTAAATAAGCACTTTCCACATATACTACTGGCAGGAAACATAGGAACCCCACCTTTTGAGATGATTGACGACATCAGGCCAGAAACTATAATCGTTTATGAGATGTCGTCACACCAGCTTGAACAAACGGCTGTTTCGCCTCATATTGCAGTCATTTTGAATATTTTCGAAGAGCATCTTGACCATTATAAAAATTACGATGCCTATCAGCAGGCTAAAATAAACATAACACGATTTCAGCAGGAACATGACTACCTGGTATATGTGGCCGACAATATTTTGCTTAAAGGCCTCATTATTAAGACCAAGCCGGTATCAAAGCCTATTCCGGTGAGCCTTTCCAACAAGAGCATGAACGGGATCCGGGCTGACCATCATGCCATCTACAGCGATATGGGGTTAAATCCGGAAAAATTAATTGATATCAATGATCAAATCCCTTTACGCGGAGACCATAACCTTTTGAATATCATGTGCGCCCTGGCAGTATGTAAAATCCTTGACATGCCCCTTCCGGAAATAAAGGAATCTTTGACTGGATTTAAGCCATTGGAACATCGAATGGAATATTTCGGAGACTATAACGGGATTCATTTCTATAATGACTCAATTGCGACAATCCCTGAAGCTACTGAAGCTGCGATAAGGGCCTTGGGTGATGTTGACACTGTGATTTTAGGGGGGGTCGACCGCGGAATTGACTATAGCGGCCTGGCTTCATTTATCCCTGCCAGTGGGATTAACAATCTAATTTTCGTTGGGGAAGCGGGTACTCGGATTCACAAACTGCTCATAAAACATCAGCGTGTGATGAATTTTTTCACGGCTACTGACTATTCAGAAGTAGTGAATTTGGCAATGGCAAAAACAGAAAGGGGAAAGATTTGTCTTCTTTCCCCTGCTGCTGCAAGTTATGACTGGTTTCGTAATTTCGAAGAAAGAGGCAAAGTTTTCAAGTTGCTGGTTGCTCAATACAACTCAGAACTTGCCTTCAAAGAGAAATAGGAAACAGGATTTCCTGGAAATTATTCTTTTGTCTCTTCCGTTTCAGCTGTGGGCTCTGGTTCAGGTGTCAGCACCATTTCTGGGGCAACAGTCTCCTCAACCATCAATTCGAGTTCCGGAACGGCAGTCTTAGTGGCTTTAGGGGCAACTTTCTTTTTGGCTTTTTCAATAACTTCTACAACTTCACCCGAAGCAATTTTTGCGGCTTTCTTGTCAGCATTGGTAGGTTCTGTGCCAGCAACATAAGCTTTTACTGGTTTCCTGGGGCGTTTGATGCCATATGAACCCTGAATAATTTTTCCTCTTTTGGTTTTTTTGTCTCCTTTTCCCATAATATATTTCGTTGATCTATTAGAATTTGCAAAGGTAGTATAATTATTGAATATACCGACACAGAACAGCTTTGCGAAAAATCTGTATTGGCATAACACATTCTATGCGACTATGCTTTGGGACACCAGCCATGAATTAGTTTACTCAGGCTTTATTTCTATCAGAAAAGTAGGCATTTTCTATGATCTCAGGTCGGCGAAGGTTTATCTTCGCCCATTTAATGAGGACCTCCGCTTGTTCACGGGCATCGAGTCTCCAATTAATTTCATCATTTCTGATCCGTTGTGACATTGAATAAAGACAAATCGCTGCGGAAACAGAGATATTCAAACTTTCTGTGAAGCCAACCATCGGGATCCTTAAAGAATAATCGGCCAATTCAGAAACGTCCCGGGAGATCCCTTCAACTTCAGCGCCGAACACCAGTGCAATTTTATGGTCAACTGGCAATGTTTCCGGGGTAAAACTATCGAGATGCGGCGTGGTTGCTACGATTTTATATCCTTTATTCTTGAGGCCAAGAATACATTGACGGGTCGTATCTTCAGCATTGGGATACTGACTGATATTGATCCATCGGTTTGCGCCAAGAACGATATCGGGGTTAACTTTATAGGTGTTTTTATTTTCAATCACGTGAAGATCCTGAACCCCGAAACAGTCACAGCTTCTGATTACGGCACTAGTGTTATGGGGTTGAAAGATATTTTCGACAACAACGCTCAGATAACGAGTGCGGTGAGCTATTTTCTCTAAAAGCAGTTCTTTCCTTCTCGGTGTAAGTAACTCGAGGAGGAAATCCCGATAACTGTTAAGTTGCTCGATGGAAAGCTCAGAAAAATCCATAATCATAGGGTTTTTGCTAAAAAAAAACTCCGGTCTTGCCGGAGTTTTTCTTTGAAGGAGCCAGCTTATTTAAGCTTAGCAAGATTAGCACCTGCACGAAATTTCACCACTTTTTTTGCAGCGATTTTAATTTCTTTTCCTGACTGAGGATTCCGGCCTTTACGGGCAGCTCTTTTGGTGACAGAGAAAGAACCGAAACCAACCAGGGCAACGCGGTCGCCTTTTTTCAATGCACCAGTAATTACGCTAAGTGTGACATCCAGTGTTTTTTTAGCGTTAGCTTTGGTCATCTGGGCATTCTCGGCAATAGCTCCAATTAAGTCTTTTTTATTCATAAAAACGTTATTTTATGGTTTAGCTGACAAATTTAAAGTTTAGATAATAAAAAGCAAGTGTCAGTGCATAAAATCCCCATAATTGTTGATAAAAGTATTGATTACCCCATAAAAAAAGGGCGTCCTAACAAGACGCCCTTTTTTTCGTGAAGGTTAAGTCCTACTTAACTTTCTTTGAGAGTTCCGTTCCTGATTTAAATTTCACAACTTTTTTAGCTGCAATTTTGATCTCCTTGCCGGTTTGGGGATTTCTTCCCTTACGGGCTGCACGTTTTGCAACAGAGAACGAGCCGAAGCCAACCAGAGCTACTCTATCTCCTTTTTTAAGGGCTTTGGAAGTAGCATCTACAAATGCATCCAATGCTTTTTTTGCATCAGTCTTTGTCAATTTTGCTTCAGCTGCAATAGCGTCAATCAATTCTGCTTTGTTCATTTCCGCGTTGGTTTTAGTGATTACTAAATGGCAAATAAATATCTATAGCAAATATACGTTACTATTAGGAAAAGTCAAGCCCAATTCGCTAAAACCATTGGAAATGTTGAAAAAATGCACGCAATTGTTAAGAACAAGCCCTGATGTAAGCAGTTTGAATCTATCGTATCGTTTAAGATACGAACTTTAAACCTGGTTCAAGTTTGGTTCCGCGAAGAAAGTCTACGACCGGCATTCTTTTTCTGCCAGCAACCTGCAATTCCAAAATTTCTAAAAAACCGGCTCCGGTTCCAACCCTGATAAATGACTTATTGTCGGTAGCAATCTCACCTGCTTGTAGCATCATTTCAGAAGAAATCAACGACGTCTTGAAGATTTTTAAATAAACGACCTCTGTCCCGGTATTTAATTCTGCAATGGCGCCTGGATAGGGACATAATCCCCTGATGAAATTTCTTATTGCGGTTGCAGGATGATCCCATGCTATCCGGCAATTTTCTTTGTTGAGTTTAGGTGCATTGTGAAGGACATTTCCTGGTTCTAGTGAGGCCTGGTCAGTGAGCGCCACTTGTTTTGTAACAATAAGATTTACTGTTTTGCTGACAAGCTTTGCTCCTGCTGTCATCATTCGATCATGCAACTGCCCTGCATCGTCATGACTTTCGATTGGCATGACTTCCTGTAAAATAATTTTACCTGTGTCAATTTTATCATCCAGAAAGAAAGTCGTGAGTCCGGTTTGGGATTCACCATTGATTACCGCCCAGTTAATTGGAGCTGCGCCCCGGTATTGTGGTAAAAGTGACGCATGGAGATTAAAGGTGCCGAGTTTTGGCAGCTGCCAGACGGCAGCAGGTAATTTCCGGAAAGCCACGACAACTTGTATATCAGGAGAAAAAGAAGAGAGCTCTTTCAAAAAAAGCTCATCCTTCATGGATTCCGGCTGTAAAACAGGAAAATTCAGCGCCAGTGCTTTAACTTTTACCGGGCTTTGCTGTAGCTTGAGACCACGTCCTGAAGGTTTATCAGGAGCTGTTACTACTGCAACTACATTAAAACCATCATGAACCAGGGCTTCCAGGGCAGCGACAGCAAAGTCGGGTGTACCAAAGTAAATGATTCGTATTTGAGGGTCGGGCATGATATAATGTTTTAAAACCCGCCAGGAGGCTTTTACTGGCCTTTTATCGCTTTCTTAAGGGACAGCATCCTCAATGCCGCAACAGCACCTTCTATGCCCTTATTACCATGTTTGCCGCCCGAACGAGCTTCTGCCTGTTCCAGGGTGTCAGTTGTGAGTACGCCAAAAATAACAGGCTTCTGCGTATCCAGAGATGCTCTGGTCACACCCTGAGCCACTGCTTGAGAGATAAACTCAAAGTGTCGGGTTTCTCCCTGAATCACACATCCGAGACAGATAACGGCATCCACATCGTGTTCACTGGCAGCCCAGGAAGCAGCCAGGGGAAGCTCAAAACTACCAGGGACCGTGTAAAGTCTGATATTTTCGGCTGAAACGCCTGCATTGATTAATGTACTCCTCGCTCCTTCTGCAAGCGCAAAAGTAACTCCTGTATTCCATTCAGAAACAACAATACAAATAATGTAAGCCTCGCCGGATGGCAAGGAATCGGGATCAAAATCGGATAAGTTCTTCAGATGTGTCGCCATGACACCAAAAAATTAGGGTGTCATCAAGCCTTTTGCCCTGACGATATACTTCTCAATTCCGCGGGCTTCAGCACTTTTAGGGTAATTTGTTTTGATTTTCTGGTAAGCATCAATGGCTTTTTGAAACTCCTTACTGGTCTCATAAGTCCAAGCCACTTTCATCAGGAAAACGGGAGTTGTAAACTCGTTTTCTTTATCAGCAGCTTCCTGGTAAAACTCAAGCGCCTTTTTCATGTCGCCAAGTTCCATATAAGCATCACCAATACCACCCTTTGCCATGGCAGCAACCATCACATCTTTGCCTTTGTATTTTCCCAAGTAATCAATAGCATTCTGGAATTCCCCTTTCTTTAAATAGCAAATACCGGCATAATATTTTGAGAGGTTGGCTGACTTTGTCATGCTGTAGTCGTCTATAATAGCAAGAAAGCCAGGATAGCTTCCGTCACCTTTCAAGGCTTTGTCGAGAGAATCCATCTCAAAATAACGCTCTGCTTTCCACATTTGTGTTTGCGCTTCTTTCTCTCTTGGCTGAATATAAAACTTGTTAAACGCAAAATAACCCAACACAATCAGAATGATGGCGCCAATAACGATACTGATGATCGTTTGATAGCGTTCGATGAATTGTTCGGATTTACTAAGCGCTTCTTCTACTTTATGGATTCTTTCTTCAGTATTGTCAAGTTGTTTTGCCATTGTTAAGGTTTTTGAGGGTGCAAAATTAGAAAAAATTCCTAAACATGAAAGACTATTTTTCAACCACTTGCACACAAACCCGATAAATCCACATTATTCCCTTTGATATAAAAGCGATATAGCCAATCCGCATGAGAGCCTGCATAGTCTACACCGATACGTTTACCGCTGATAATGAGGCTGGAAGGAATTACATAGCTTCGATCCTCCAGCCATATAAAGTCGCTGTTTAAAGAAATTCCGCTTTCCGAAAAATGTATACCTAAAGCTTTACTGAGCTTACCCGGACCATAAGCCAGCTTCTTAAGACAATCATTTCGGCCTATACGTTCCTGCATCATGCCGATGCCCTCAAGCGGATATAATGCCCTTACCAGCACGGCATGGGGGATGCCTTCAACATTGGTGACCAGGCCTTTTCCGATGAGATCCCTGGCAATTTGTGTTACATCAGAATTCAGATAATATGTCAATGGGATCTTCATAAAAACAGCTTGCTATTTCAATTCAAGCTTACCTTCACCCATGGTAAGAATTCCAAAATCAATCATATAGTTGACCTGTTCGATCACTTCTTCCTCGGTAAATCCGTCCAGTTGCGCTAAAAGTGAAGCCATATCCAGTGCCTGTTTTCCAACTTCTTGTTTGATACGGGTATCGAGACTGAGCTGGTTCTTTTCCGATGCTCCTTCAGCATTTTTTTTCAGGCACACATCACAGTAGCCACAGTTTTTACTTGTGGTCTCTCCAAAATATCGCAAAAGACGCTGGCTTCGACAGATATCGTCGCCGGTGGCATAACTAATCATCTCCTCCACTCGCAGCAATGCCACATTTTTGCGATCTTTTAGGTTCTCCTTGCTAATGTTCACATTTTTTTCCTCCAACCTTTCCATGCAATAGCTCACAGCAGGACGATTTCTGCGGGGCAGGTAAGAAATTGCCCCCATTTTACGAAGAGTCTCCAGGCGTTTTGAGACTTCTTCCCGGCTGATGTCACAGCGTTTGGCAATCTCTTCCTCTTTGATAGAAGTATAATCTGTAAACAATCCGGTATAAGAACGTAAGATGACTTGTAAAACGGGATCCAGATCCGGGTTTTGCACCCTGATCCTGTATAAGTTATCTGTCGTTTCCTGAATCAGCACATGAGAATACATCCCTGGATCTTCAAGGAAAACGATATACCCTTCTTTTTCTAGCAGACGTAATGCACTGTATGTGATTGCAGGCTTGAATTTAAAACGGACACAAAACTCTGACAAGCTCAAGCTATAGCTTTGGTCTTTGCCCGCCCCCACTGCCAGTTGAAAGTAATTACCCAGGGCATTGTATACTGACCTGATAAAATCAGGTTCAGGGTAAGCATCGGTCAAACCATCTTTAAGCTTTTCCAGGTCAGCACCATCATATAAAATCACAGCATAACTTTTCAGACCATCACGCCCGGCACGACCTGCTTCCTGGAAATAAGCCTCAAGACTGTCGGGCAGGTCAAGGTGAACGACGAGCCGTACATCAGCTTTGTCGATGCCCATTCCAAAAGCATTCGTAGCGACCATCACCCTGATCTTACCGGACAGCCAATCATCCTGACGTTGAGACCGAATTTCCGGACTAAGGCCTGCATGGTAAAAGGAGGCGCTAATTTTCTTTGTCATGAGAAACTCTGCTATCTCCCTCGTCTTCCTTCTGTTACGAGCATATACAATGGCCGTTCCCGGAACTTTTGCAATAATCCTCAACAAACGGCCATATTTGTCTTCCTCTTTCTGAACAAAATAGATGAGGTTGTGCCTGTAATAGCTGGCCTTAAGTACATGGTGCTTACTAAATTTCAGCTTGTCCTGGATATCCTCGACAACATCAGGTGTTGCCGTCGCTGTTAAGGCAAGCAAAGGTACTTCGGGGAAAAATTCACGGATCTCTGCGATCTTAAGGTAGGATGGCCTGAAGTCATACCCCCATTGTGAAACACAATGTGCTTCATCGACAGCAATAAGGCTGATTTTCATTTGGAGTAATAAGGCTCTGAAATCTTTTGAACCCAGTTTCTCAGGTGAGACATACAACAACTTTACGTCACCATATACACAGGCATTAATATTGAGTTCTATCTGCCTGGGTGTTAGGGAAGAGTTGAGGGCTACCGCCTTGACACCTTTTCTGCGTAAGCTTTCAACCTGATCTTTCATCAGGGCGATCAAAGGGCTGATCACCACACAAAGTCCATCCATTATTAAAGCCGGCACCTGGTAGCATAAGGATTTCCCGCCTCCTGTAGGTAATAAGGCCAAGGTATCCTGGCCCGACAATACCGACTCGATAATCTCTGGCTGCAAGGGACGGAATGCCGGATAGCCCCAGTATTTTTGCAGAATCTCTTCAGGTGTCATAAATAATCCGGCGATTTTAACGATGTTAAGCCTTTAAGGTGTATTCTTACTCATGAGCTGACGAACTATTGCGGCTGTAGTCCTTTCGTCACCAATGTATCCCACGAGGAAAGCATCAGCAATACCAGCCGCTACAGCCTTTTGTCGTGTCGTAACCGCCTCATCAAAGGTAGCGATTCCACTTGTCATCACCAAGCTGAGTCGTGTTGTACTGACCAAAGTTATTATTGACATGCCCGTTTTACCTGAATAATATGCAATGACCTCTTTTGTGATTGGCTTCCGATAAGCGCCAAGCTGAACCCGGAATTCTGCCTTTGTCTCCTGAACCGGAATGACCGATTGCACCAGGCTCTCAAGCACTGCCCTGGGGATGGTGTTTGCAATAGATTGTGGATCAAAGGCCATGGCCTCCTCTGAAGTAAGCCTGCGGCCTTTATATATCGCAACTACATAAGCATCTGATATCCCTTTGCGGACAATAACATTCTTTGCCTCCACTGCAACATCTTTTGTCCCAAAAATTCCCGAAAAATAACGATAATACCCATTTTTTAGCCGATCCCCAAAAAGAGGGCTTACGCTATTCAGCTGTGCACTGGTCCTGGGTTTGGCATAAACACCAACCTGGACAGTATAATACAAATCACTGATGTCAGGCAAGCTAAGCGCCCTGATGGCCTCTACCAGCTTTTCGGCTGTTGCACGTGATGACTCGGGCAATGCTTTAATGATGATGCGGGTGGCCAATTTGAGTGTAGTAGTATCCCTGGTATGAATATTATTGGTATCCGTTCTTCCGGCAAGAGGATTGCCTTTTTCAGGAATTGGACTATCGGGATTCTGATATACCGTTATTATTTCTTTTCCATATTGAGTAACAGTCACTTTCGTGCTTGCAACGGTCCCGGAATCAATCAGTTTTACAGAAGCCTTTGGAACAAGGTTCGCATTTGCGCTGGATGGCTTAGCGGATGTTTCTGCAACAGTATTGGCTGTAGCTTTTGTTGGCTTAGCGGGTGCTTTTGCAATAGTGTTTGCTTTTGCTTTGGTCGGTTTCGCAGGTGTTTTTGCAATAGTGTTTGCTTTTGCTTTGGTCGGCTTCGCAGGTGTTTTTGCAATAGTGTTTGCTTTTGCTTTGGTCGGTTTCGCAGCTACGTTTTCGACAGAGATTTCTTTTGCCGGGGTCGCTTTTGCCGGGGCTTTTGCAAGGGCATTGGCTTTTTCTTTTGTCGGTTTAGCTGGTGCTTTTGCAATAGGCTTATAGGATGCTTTCTGCGGCTTCGTTGTATCTGTTGCTATTGGGTTTTCTTGAAAAGCTATGGCTTCGACAGGTGCTTTGTCAGCTGTTTTACCAGATACTTTTAATGGAGATGTCACTTGCATCGCGATCGGCTGACTTTCAATGAGTTTTTCTCTCAAGACGATTGCTTTCTCCTGTCGGGCCAAAGCGGTATCCTCCATAACAAAAGCTTCCTGAAGCAGTTGTTTCTTGATTAGGAATACTTTGGTATGACCAGCACTGTCGACACGTATCCTGGCTTTAGAAAACAAGACCTCAGCATCATTTTCAAGAAGGTTGGCGGTCCCGTTGCCGGCAATCTCCCCGGATTTTTGCTCCAAGGCTGCAGTTTTGAGTTTATTTGCAAGGTAAACAGCCTTGTTACGCGAAGCCCTGATCTCATATTCTTTTAACTCAAGGTACATCGCGATATCGGAATGACTGCCCTTTTCTTCCACTTTTACCTGGGCTTCCTTTTGGAGCTGCGCGATGGCAGTATCAGCAGATCTTTGATAATCCTTCAGCCGGCTTTGAAGCGCTGGTATCTTGACTGCAGGCACTTCGCTGCTTAGCATTTTGTCAAGCTGGCCGATGCCTTCAGCAAGGCTTTTACTTAAAGCCTCAGCGGTGTTCATCAGCTTTTCATCACTGATCTTTTGCTGTTCAGGACTGCCACTTTTCACCGTCTCAGGATTGCTTACTGTCCCCAATTTAGGATTGCTCACTTTCCCTATTTCAGGCTTATTACCTTTTCCTATTTCAGGTTTATTACCTTTTCCTGTTTCAGGTTTATTACCTTTTCCTATTTCAGGTTTGCTCTCTTTTCCTAATTCAGGCCTGGAGCCTTGTGGCATCTTTTCGCCTTCAGAAACTATTTCTTTTTCGTTGAGCTGACTCTTTTCCAGGAGCGCAATCTCCGGGCTATACTTTTGCATGACGATTTCCACGACGCTGTCTTTGCTTGCCTCTGAAAAACCAGAACCTTCGAGAGACATCGCTTTTTCCATCGCTTTAACACGTGCCACCACCTTTTCCGGATCATTTACATTACTGAATGCAGCAGCAGCCGGACTAAGTTGTGTGAGCTGTAGCTGATAATCCAGGCAGGTCTTATCTGTCATCTCTTTTTTACGCGTTTTCTTAGCGATCTTTTCCTCCGGGACGATTACATCAATAAGCTTTTCTGAAATATCAAATCTTGCAGATTCCTTGTTTACTGATTCCGTAAATTGCTGCTGGGCAGCATAATAATCCAACAATTTAAGCACATGGGTTCCAGTCTCAACACTTCCACTGTGTAATGATTTCACAGCCTCTGCTCTTTGTTTATTATCGTCAGGCTGGCTTGTATTTTTCCCTTTGGTGGCAACCGACTTACTCAGGCTGTCCAAACATATACTTTGCACCGCAAGCCGCATAATGCTGTCAGGATTAATTGTGATCTTTTCTAAAGAGTTAGCGAGTTTCAACGCTAACTTTTCCTTAACCGTTTCGGGAGATATCTTGCTAATGTTATCCGTTGTTAATGAATCCAAATGAGTCTTCAACTGCGTAAGTTCCTCTTGACTTATAGATTTGCTTACATCATTTTCCAGTGTTTCCAACATTAGGATTTGCTGGCTTAGGGAATCTTCAGTGTCTTCCAAAATGCTTTGATAGGTGCTGGCAACCCTGGCCCTGGCAAGCTTGCTTATTGCTTCATTTTGGATTGTTTTTAGTTTAAACTCCCTGTCTTCTACCCTTTCCTGTTTGTTGAGTTTTTTAGCTGCAAGATCCTGGTAATCATCCATTAGCTTATCAGCTTGCTCCAGGCTAAATTGAACAATCTGGTTGGCCAGGGCCTGATTTTCCATGGATTCATTCTGCCATTCATCCAATTTCGCTTTTTGAGCAGAAACAAGTGCAGAAACATTTTGTCTGGCTTTTTCAAAAACAGGATCTGTATTTTGGGTTTCTTTCAAAACCGCTACCGCTTCAGAAGTATCCACTATCTCACTGACAACATTACTATTAGATTTATTCGTTTCAATTTTCTCAACAAATGCCATTGTTTCTGCTGCTGTCTTCCCGCTGATACTCTGGTCAACAAAACTCATCAGAAAAGCAGAATCCTTATGGAGCTTATGAATCTCCTCTCCTTGAAAGAAATCTGTTTCCACCTGGCTCTTTTTCGTAGAACTGTTGAGTGCAATCTTCAAATCTGCCGGAATTCTCCTTGAGAAATCAACAGCAGTATCAGCAGGCTTGAGCTCCTCTTTAAACTGGACAAATAGAATCTTTGCGGAGTCATGTTTTTGCGTCGCAAGAAGTTGTTGCATTAAACCACTCCTGTAGCGGGCATTCTCAACTTTAGCATGTTTTGTAGTGGAAGCATTATCCAATGCTTTCTTTACGGCTTTCGCCACAGCAATCTCATGTTTATCAGAGAGTTTTTCTGACTCCTGGCTGATTTTCGCCCTGACGACTTCAAAATCCTTCAGGCTTTTGTCCATCATTTTTACAAGGTCAAAAGCAGAATCCACCCCAGCCTGAACTTCTTTACGTTCTATTAATGTTCGATTTAGCTTTTGCTCCAGACTTTCTGTTGGCAGCGCCGTTTCATTTTTTGTCTCTGAAACAGCCAATAATGGCGGGTTCTCAGGTACAGCCTGATTCGTATCAGCAAGTGCTTCACTACCTGTGTTTACCTCTAAACGCGACATCTCCCTGATGATTTCCAAAGAGCGGTCATAATTCGCCTTATTGCGCTCATTACCGGCCAACAAAGGCTGAAGTGACAATTCCTGCGATTTTTCAGGACGCTTGTCGATCCTTACTTTATAAACTGTTACCTGGTCACCGGTAGTCGAACGGTTTGAGGCGAAATAGGCAATTCGCTTACTTTTATCACTTACGAATAAAAGATCGTCAAAGGGTGTATTAATTGCAAAATCAAGATTCTCGGGCTTCATCCACAACTTTCGCACTGTATCGAGGCGCGACAGAAAAATATCGTAACCGCCCATACTATTGTGCCCTTTGGAACAGAAATACATGGTTTTCCCATCGGGTAAGAGGTAGGGAAAGGCCTCATCATAGGGTGTGTTAATCGCTCCTTCTACCCGGAGTGGTTTGCCCCAACTTCCATCAGGCTGACGATAGGCATGAAAGATGTCACGTCCGTTTTTCCGGTCATCACCATAACTGGAAAAATAAACTTCATCCTGTCCTTTGGGAAAGAACATCACATCGAAATCCTTGCTTTTTTTATCAATCTTGGACTTAAAAAAGTCGGGTTTTAAAAGAAATTCTCCTCCGAAATTCTTCAGCTGGTAAGCCCGGTAAAAATCCAGGAGATTAACCTGCGATTTCGACAACACATAAATATCATGCACATTCGACAACAACATAAAACCATTCTCACACATCTGAATCTGACGCTCCACCTCGAATTCCTTCACTTTCTTCGGGTCACCAAGGCGCTTATAGGTATTAAATTGTCCAATAGCATCCGAAAACCTGTAGTTATACTGATATGCCATCCCCAGGTAGAAATATGCTTCTGGCTCAATACCTGGCTCTTTAACAGCTTTCTCGAGAAACCGCAGCGGGCGTTCCAGGTCGCGTCGATCACCCTGCAAGAGGCAAACCCCAAAGCGGTAATTCAGGTCAGGGTTTTTAATGTCTAAGGACAAGAGCTGGGAATACATGGGCAAGGCATGCACAAAATCCTGCTCCTGAAACAACTGAAGGGCCTGTTTTTCAAGCTTATCCACATTTCGATCGACTTTTTTGTCTTGCGAATATGAAGGAAAAACCACACACAAATTTATGAGTACAACAAGAAAGGAAATACGGCGGCTCATTAACAATTCAGCGAGCCGGCGTGTCCGGAAAAATTTCCTGTTTTCCTCTTTACCCAGAAGATAAGTCATGCAACAATATATGGTATCAATCTAAAGATTATTAAACTTAAGCTTACAAAATTAGTTACAAAAAAAAGGCATCACGCTGATGTGATGCCTTCATTTTGTGATTGATCCGTCTTCACAACGGCCAGTCTTCTATTTTTTAGTGCCCGTTTTGTCCTCTGCCTGGAATTTTTCCCAACGATCGAGGAAATCACCGATCTGGTCAACCGAAAGCTTTTTGGCAATAATGGTTTTCTTCTCATCCAAAATGTACACAACCGGCGTGGCTGTGATATTGTAGAGGTCATGATAATTAACTGTAAGCGTTCTTGGCCCATTCACATTGATCCAATCAAACTTATTTTTCTTAATATATTCTTTCATCTTGACCATATTGGTATCAGAACATACGCTAAAGACCTCAACACCATATTTGTCTTTCTTTTCGTGATAAAAGGCTGACAACTTGGGGCTTTCAACTTTACAATGACCACATTCCGGGTCCCAGAAATATATAATCGTATACTTTGCTTTCACTGCAAGCAAAGCTGAAGGCCGTAAATTGGAATCCAGCATCACCATATTGGGTGCAGGCTGCCCCACCAATATGGGCTTCCACTGCCTGGCCTTCTTTGTCAGGTTTTCAAGAACAGTTGGATTCACCCAATAGGCCTGTCCTGTGACATAATAGGTCTCAACCATGTGAACGAAGATCTTGTCGAATGTCATGATTTGCGAAATCTCTGACCAATTTGTCAGGTACCAGACAAAATACTTGAACATTTCTTTATTTGACCTGACCCTGTCAATCATTTTATCAATTTCAATAATCAATGTGTCAGGCTGTTGAATGATCAACTTGTCAAAATACGTCACAATCTTGCTGTGAAAAAACGGTGTACGCAACAAAGCATCATCATTCAAATCGGTGTTGTCCCAGTAATGGTCTTTATACCAGTGAAACAGGTATACCGAATCCCGCTTTCCATCTGGCTTCAATGGAGCTTCAGGTAGCACTGGATCTTTCATTGCCAGGAAAAAATGGGACATAAAAGCATCTCCATGTGCTTTAATAAAATCGAGCTTATAATTCTCAACCTCTTTATTTTCAGCTTCTAATTTACGCTTAATCAAAGCAATAGAATCCTTATTGTTTTTTACCGTCTTCTGAAGCTTTAGCCAGGGTTCGGTCTCTTCATATTTCTTTGAATTGAATCTAAGATAATCGTAAAACCAAGTATTTTCGGGAGAATCTTTAAACTTCATGTTTTTTACATAATCTTCACCCTGGGTTTCGATGCTGAACGACTGACTCTTATCAATCAAAAATTCAAAAAGTCGCTTATTCCCTTTGGCAATGATATAAATTCCACGGGCTAAGGGTTCGTCACCACTAAATTCAAATTTTCCGTCTTTATCAATCTTGGCTGTGTCCTGAAGATAGGTCTTGTCGCCAAAATAATTGGCTAAAAAGCAGACGGTATCTTTCAAGTCAGAAATTTTCACTTTGATCCTGTATGCTTTTTTTGCAGGACTGGCGCTGACAAACAAGGCCGGGATCATCAATAAAAGAATAAGAAAAACACTCTTTTTCATAAAATTACAAATACTTAATATGTTAGCTAGACGAGATTTGCTCTGCAAAAATCAGACCACGAAAGTCAATATTTTTTCAAAGAGAAAACGTAAATCCAATCAAAATGTTTATTTTTATCATGGCGAAAATCAATATATTATGATCTATTGCAAAACCCTGCATTCAAAGCGCTTCTTAAGCCTTATCATACTGACACTTACATTCTTTTCACAAGTCCAGGCGCAATCGGCTTCTCTCGCTGACACTTTTGACATTGGGAGCATGAACCAGCTTATTTTGTCAGCCTGGGCAATCACTGCCCTCGCGCTCTTTCTCTTTCTGATCTTGCTCATTTTATTTCTCAAGACCCGAAAAGCAAAAAATGAGTTGTCCCTGCAAAACGCTGAATCAGAAAAAACACTCTCAGAATACCGGAAAAGGGCCCCGGAAATGCAGCATGAAATTGAATCTTTACGGGAAATGCTCGAAGAAAAGAACCCAGAGAAGGATTACCTTAAAATGAAACTGAAGGAATACCAGGATGAAATGGACCGCATCGGTGCCGACAAACATGCGTTGGTCAAAGACATTCAGAACATCCTCGACCGGGTAAAAGACCTGTGACCTATTCTACAATACCTGTAAGAGTTAGGGTCACAGATGAATAAGTGGGGTCATTGCAGTAAACAAATACAGATTTTAGCTGATCACCATGCAAAGCAGAAGTGTCGATTGAGATATTGATTTTGCTTTTCTCCCCTGGTTTTAATATAGTCTTTTCAGGAGTTGTTGCCGTACAACCACAACTCGCTTTGGTCTTACGAATCACCAGGTCACGCTTGCCTTCATTACTGAATTCAAAACTACAGTCTACTTTAGTACCTTTTTTTACCTTACCAAAATCAAAACCTTCTCTGCTAAATTTGATCTTTGGGGCATTCGCCCGGTCTTCTTTACTCAGCCCGCTGAAGTCTTCTTCAATATATGCCATGATAAAGAAGCTTTTCTCAGGCTCCAACTCATCATTGGTATGAATTGCGACACCCTCAAAGCTGTTTCCATAATCACCCTTAATCTGTGCATTATAAGAAACCACGAAATACCCGCGTTCGCCCGGCTTTAATTGCTCAGGATATACTTTTAACTTGATATAATTACTGACTAGATCTACCTTGAGGTCTATGTTTTTTTTTCCGGCATTATAAATCTGCACGGAGTCCTTCCGGATCTCAGTAGTTTTGATGTATTGCATCTTAAAAGTCTCTTTGGAAAACCTCAGATTCCCCTTTTTGCTGGGAAACGTCTTTTCGATGCTCACCTGGGAAAACAGAAACAGTGGAAGGCTACATAAAAGCAAAAACGCAAATGAACGCATATTGATGATTTTGATCATATTATAGTTTATTTCATTATTGAGCCACAACTTTGGCACTAAATGTAAGGACATGCATAGAAGTATCAGGATCATTCGAGATCACCATCACTGTTTTGTATTCATCCCCCAACAATCCGTTGGTATTAAAATTCACTTTGATAAAAGAAGACTCGCCTGGTTTAAGTAAAGTTTTCTCAGGATCCGCAGCAGTACATCCACAGCTGGCTTTCACCCTACGGATGACTAAGTCGCGTTTGCCTGTATTATTAAAATGATAATCCCAGCTTACTTTTCCGCCTTGTTTCAATTCCCCAAAATCATGGTTCTGTTCATCAAACACAAGCTTTGGGGGGTTATTTTTCTCTGTATCAGTGAGTTTACTAAAATCCTCCACCACATTTACACCAATAGAAATCGTTTTTGAGGGGATCAGGCTGTCGTCAGTAACCAATGCATAGGGCTCATAGTTTAAACCCCAAATCCCACTTTTTTCTGCATTGTAACTGATGATGATCATGCCAGCCTTTCCAGGTGCCAGGGTCGAAGGCTTCGAGGTAAAACTCAAATAAGCCGGGCTGGACTTGACTTCCATTGTCATCGGCTTTTTCGATGTATTAAATACTTTAAAGGTATCAATCCGGGTTTCGGTATTTTTTAACATATCAAAAGAGATATGTTTTGTTTTGAAACAGAGGTTCCCGATTTTCTCCGGATAATCATCTTCAATTGTCCTGACGCCAGCAGTCACATCAGCGTTGATCGTTATCTGTCTTACCGGAAAGTCTTTGTCATTAGAGCGGATACTGATATACTTTTGAAATTTGCCACTTTCATTTTTGGGTGTAAAAATCACGGTGAGCGTGCCTTTTTCCCCGGGGCCAAAGCGCATTTTGTCACTGATTGCTTCAAGAGAAGGCTCGCTTACTTTTATTTTATTAATGGTCAAGGTATCTTTCCCAACATTTTCAAAAGTAAATTTGTGAGTCTGGGCTCCTGCTTTTGCCTGGATTTTCCCAAAATCATAGAGAACCTCCTTGAATTTGAGCGTGGCAGTTTGAGCCTGGGAAAAAGATATGATAAAAAAGCTTAGGAATAAGAGAAGGGTTTGTTTCATAAATTGATTCGTCATTAAATGAAGCCATCCTGAGCATGGCAAAAGCATGGCAAAAATCCGGAAATATTTAAATTAAACGCAGTTAATTAACCTTTGGTCTTTTAAAAATTCAGGTTTTGGTCCTTAAACATTACAATTTCCAATAAACTGTTTACCAAAACCAGCAATATCCATGCCATCGAAATTGCCCGAACTCATCAACAGTAAAACGCTGCCGGGGCTGCCAAGGTTCATCAGTCTTTCCTGAAGAAGCCCGGAATTGCTATAAACTTCAAGGTCAGATCGCTGAAAGCCTTCCATGACAAAAACCGGGTCCAGTGAGGGTAATTTTTTCAAAGCCAGTGCATGTAGATTGTAATAGACCATGGCGACATCAGCTGCATCGAGGCAGGAGGCATATTGCCCAAGGAATTCCCGGTTCAGACTGCTGAAAGTATGCAATTCCAGACAGGCAATCACTTTCCGGCCAGGAAATTGTTCCCTGACAGCCTGAACTGTTGCAATGACTTTAGAGGGAGCATGGGCAAAATCTTTATATACTACTGAGCTCTTGTTTTCGGCGACTTTTTCGAGACGGTTTGCTGCGCCAACGAAATTGTGCATGCTTTTTAAAAAATCTTCTTCAGAAATACCGATAGATTTACAAACCTCCATCCCAGCCTGCAGGTTCATCATATTATGACGTCCAAATAAAGGAGTTTGATATTGCTTCCCCTTGAAAACCACATAGTTTTGTCCCTGGGGATTCATCGCCTGCAATCCATGATACGGAATCAACTTCAGAGAACCACCTTCTTCCTCACAAAGTTTTTTCAACGTTTCATCGGCTTCACAATAGATCAGCTTTCCTTCATTTTCAATCAATTTTATAAAAATCCTGAATTGTTCGATATAATTCTCAAAAGTCGGAAAGACATTGATGTGATCCCAGGCAATGCCGCTAAGCACCGCGATATGAGGATGATACCAATGAAACTTCGGCTTAAGGTCAAGCGGAGAAGTGAGGTATTCATCCCCTTCAAAGATCATATATTGAGCGCTTTCAGAAAGCCTGACCATCACATCGAAACCTTCCAGTTTGGCCCCGACCATATAATCGGTCTCTATTCCTGCGGCTTTCATGGCATGCAGGATGATACCCGTGATGGTGGTTTTGCCATGGCTACCGCCAATCACAATACGTTTCTTATCCCGTGATTGCTCATACAAGAACTCCGGGTATGAAAAGATACGTAAGCCAAGCTCCTTAGCCCGAAGGAGTTCCGGGTTATCGGCGCGTGCATGCATCCCAAGGATGACCCCTTCCAGTTCTGTGTCCAGCTTTTCAGGAAACCAGCCTTCCCTTTCGGGCAAAAGACCGTAGTGAGCAAGTCGTCCCCTTGCAGGCTCAAAGATCTCATCATCAGAACCTGTTATCATGAAATTTTTCAGATGAAGGGCAAGTGCGAGATTATGCATGGCTGCACCTCCGATGGCGATAAAGTGATAGCGTTTCATAATGGCAAAATCAAAAAATGAGCATTATCATGTCAGAATAACAACAATTACCTGAGAATAGGCATCTTCAGTGAAGACTTACTGTTGTCATTGTATAGTATCTCGAGAAAATAAATACCGGTTTTAAAAGAGGCACAGCTCACTAGTCCTGTACCTAGATCACTCGCGGAGCGCCATGTCAACAGGGCCCCTTTACTGTCAGTAATTCTGCATCCCTTTATTGACGACGCATTGCCAAAACTCAGTTGGTAATTATTTGAATAATCAGGAAGTTTAATGCTCCTGTCACTACCACTTAAATCCTCGATGCCAACGCCACTGATAACAGTATGGCAAGCTGAAACAAGGTTAAAAGAAATAGTCTCAGGACAGCTTAAGAAATCAGAACTCCAGGCATCACTACTGGAACAAGGATGCGCCTCACCGGCAACGATTGGTGTACCGATCGCCCTTACCTCAATGACGAGGTTTCCACCGCCATTAGAGAAATAAACAGAATAATTGCCCGGGGCATTGGCCAAAGTGATGGTATCTCCAACGACCAAAGTGTCATTGAGCGGGAAAAGGACGATTCCGCTGGCAGTGGCGGTCTGAATGATCATTTTATAGTGAACACCCTGGACCACATTGGCAGGTAAATCAAATTTCACATCAATTGCAGGATAGCACCCGCCACCATTAATATTGATGGTGGTGATGTGCTTATTGATCGCTTGTCCAACAATCCAGTTCTGGGAATTTACTTGTACACTGAAGGTCAGTAATAGAATTGCAGTAAAAATAATTAGGTACTTCGATTGTTCAGGTTTATGCAATTTGAGCATACCTACCCCATTCAGTATGTTATATTTTATTTGGTTTATCATGGTATATTTTTGCCAAAATTACTGAAAAAACCAAGGAGATCTGCGAGGCAAATTGTGAACGAAATAAATTCACACCTATTCAGCTGTCATTAAACAATTACCTTTGACCAAACCTAAACTTAACAGCGCATGAATTGGTGGATTCTTGTCATTGCAGGCTTTTTCGAAGCAGGGTTCGCAGTCTGCCTGGGTGTTGCCAAAATCCGGAGCGGGATGGAACGAAACCTTTGGCTGGCAGGCTTTTTACTGTGCCTGTTTGTCAGCATGTACCTTCTGTATAAGGCAACGCTGACCTTGCCCGTAGGAACCGCCTACGCAGTATGGACAGGCATAGGCGCTACAGTGACGGTCATTGCAGGCATGATTTTCTTTAAAGAGCCCGTGGATTTCTGGCGCCTGTTTTTCATCACAAGCCTGATTGCTTCCATCATTGGCTTACGTTTTGCTACCCATTGATTTTTCGAAAACAGCTGGATCATAACTTTTGTCTTTTCTCAAAGCTTTTGTGTATTTTCGTGACCTAAAGCGTCAACAACAGAAATAAAGATGAGACTTAGGGAAACAATATTTGGCTATCTGAATGTCTGGCTCGACAAAACCATTGGTTTTATGCCGACGCTACTCTATGGGATCGTCGTATTTATTGTTGGTTTCTGGCTGGCAAAACGGCTCGACAAATGGCTGTTACGATACTTCGGTAGAAGAAGCTACGATACTTCCCTGGGTGGATTTATACGGAGTGTCGTTAGCTATGGTTTGAAAATCATCGTCATCATAATGGTGGCCGGGATCATCGGTTTACCAACAACGTCACTCTTTGCTGTTTTTGGTGCCGCAGGACTGGCAATCGGCCTGGCGCTGCAAGGCTCTCTGGCCAACTTCGCAGGTGGTGTCCTGATCCTGATCTTTAAACCTTTTAAAGTTGGTGATTTGATTACGTCCTTAGGCGAGACCGGCATAGTGAAAGAGATTCAGATTTTCAACACCATCCTGGTAACGCCTGATAACAAGACGATCATCCTAGCCAATGGCGCGGTCTCTAACAATACGATCATTAATGTGAGTAAACTTGGCTTTTTACGCGTTGACATGAAAATAAGAATCGATTATGACGAAGATATCGACACAGTCAGAGACATCATCATGAAGGTTCTGCTGCAGGATGAGATGATCCTGAAAGACCCAGCTCCCTTGGTTACCGTGATCGATATCTTTGAAGGATCCAGTTTTCTCGCGATCAGGCCTTATGCGAAGACCGGAGATTTCTGGACAGTTTACAACAATACTTATAAAAATGTGCGTAAGGCATTAATTGAGAATTCAATCAAAGTACATATACCCAAACAAATCACGTTTCAAGGATAAATAAAACAAAGGATATGAAGATCAAATTTTACTTATTGGGATTGCTAATGCTCATGGCAGGATATAGCCGGGCTCAGGTTCAGAATGCACTTGACTTCGACAACGTCGATGATTATGTAAATGTCCCTGCAGCCTCAGCCTTAATCAATGGCCTCACACATATGTCACTGACTTGTTGGGTTTATCCGACAAACAGCGTCATCACCTTCCCTGATTACGACGGCTTCTGTGGGTTTCGTAACAATACTGACGCTGACTTTTACATGATACAGCATGCGAATACCTCCGTGGAAGCCCGCTTCAGAAATAGTGGAGGAACAAATTATGACGTCGTGATTTCCACTTTACAGATCAATGCCTGGAATCATTTTGCTTTTGTTTACGGAGATGGAGCCGTTACCCTTTATCAGAACGGAGTTTCTGTTGGCTCTACCCCTGCCAGCGGCAGTATCAGCAATCAGGCTGTCGATTTGTTGATGGGCAGTTTACCCTATTCTGGTGTGAATTTCTATCTGAAAGGAAAACTGGATGAGGTAAGCCTCTGGAGCAAAACACTGACTTCACAGGAAGTACATTGCATCTACCTCAGTGGCATCAATGCCAACGATCCGAGCTTGTTGCTTTATTATAATTTTAATGAAGGCCAGGCCGGACTAAACAATGCCGGGCTTAATACACTAACCCCTTCTGCTGGTACCCTGAGCGGGACATTAAACAACTTCATGCTGTTCACCAACAATTCCAATTGGGTGCAGGGAGTTAATATCGGGACCACTTCGACTGCCACCATATGTTCTGGACAATCATATATGTTTGGGGGTCAGGCGCTTACCAATGCCGGGACATACACACATTCATTCCCGACCAGTTCCGGTTGTGACTCAACGGTGATCCTTACCTTAACTGTCAACTCCTTCAACCTTAATGTTACCCAGGTTGGTGTGACACTTAGTGCTACGCAGGCTGGTGGCACTTACCAATGGCTTAACTGCGACAATGGAAATGCACCGATCACTGGTGCTACAGGGCAAAGCTATACCGCTACTGCCAATGGTCATTATGCTGCAAAGATCACCTTCGATGGCTGTACCGACACCACAGCCTGTAAAGCCATCACCACGGTAGGATTCGAAGAAAACAATTTTGAAAGCATGTTACAAGTGTATCCCGTTCCTTTTACCGATAAGATTCATGTAAACCTCGGAAATACCTACAAACAAATCACAGTTTCAATTTCCGATCTGAATGGAAGAATCATCTTTCATAATGAATTAGAATCTGCACAGAAGATCGAGTGCAATTTACCTGAAACAGCAGCTGGCATGTATTTCCTGGCTATCCAGGCAGGCGATAAGCATTTCTACACTAAGATCGTAAAATAATTAGAACTTTGAAAGACCTTGCATCCCTAAACGAGCGCTTCACCAACTCCTCTGCTGAGGAAATCCTGGCCTTTTCACTGGAACATTTTGGCCAGAAGGTCACTTTTGCCAGTAGTCTTGGCGCTGAAGATCAGGTGATCACACATATTCTTGCCGGGTTTGATAAAAAAGCCACGATTTTCACCCTGGATACCGGCCGCCTGTTTCCTGAATCTTATGATCTGATACACAATACCAGTAGTCGTTATGGAATTCAGATTGAGATCATGTTTCCTGAAGCACAAGCTGTTGAGGCAATGGTGAAAGAAAAAGGTATCAACCTCTTTTACGACAGCATTGAAAACCGGAAATTATGCTGTAACATCAGGAAAATAAGACCTTTGACGCGTGCACTACAAGGCAGAGAAGCGTGGATCACGGGGCTGCGGCGTGAACAAAGCGTCACACGAGCCGAAATGCAGATATTTGAATGGGACGAAATGAATCATCTCGTAAAAATCAACCCACTGATTAACTGGACAGAAGCTGCGGTTTGGGCATATATCAAATCGAATAATATTCCTTATAATTCACTTCATGACAAAGGATTTCCGAGTATCGGATGTCAGCCTTGTACACGTGAAATTTTACCGGGAGAAGAGGTTCGGGCAGGAAGATGGTGGTGGGAAAATCCTGATACACGCGAATGTGGATTGCATAAGAAATAGTGAACAGCTCAAGAGTATCTCAGGACTTTTACAGGCGAAATCCTAGAAATCAGCAGCGACGGAAGCAACAAAATCAGCATACAAAGGCCTACAGTTCCGGCATTGAGCATCAGCAAGGCTGGGATTTCAAGATCAATAGGTACCTGGCTTACAAAATATGATTCCTGCGAAAGCTTGATCAATCCCGTATATTGCTGGAGATAACATAATCCGATTCCCAGGATATTTCCAATCAAGAGACCTTTGACAAGGATGTAAGCACCATGAAAAAGAAAGACTTCACGGATGACAGAAGTCCTGGCTCCCATTGCTTTCAGAACACCAATCATCACTGCCTTTTCAAGGATAAGGATCAGCAAGATCGAGATCATTGCCATTGAGGCAACTACTATCATCAGCACTAATATTACCAGCACATTCATATCCTGTAAGTCAAGCCAGTCGAAGATCTGTGGATAGAGCTCATGGATGGAACGGGTATTGAGATCATAACCAATGGCCTTGTAAACATCTTTGTTAACAGATTCCATCTGATCGAAATCATGTACCAGTATCTCAATTCCTCCTGCCTGGCTTGAGTTCCAGTTATTAATCCTGCGCAAATGACTGATATTGCCGATCACATAAAGATCATCCATTTCTCCCATGCCGGTTTCATAAATCCCGCTGATATGAAATCTCCTGCCGCGAGGTATTGGCTCGCCGGTGACGATGAAATAAATCCGCAATGGATCATTGATTTTCAATTTCAATTTATTGGCAATGCTTTTGGAAATGATCACATCAGCAACATTCGCGCTATCCCTGAAATCAAGCGGCTTGCCTTCCACAAGACGGTCTTTGAAGAAACTCCAGTCGTAGGTGGAATCAACCCCTTTAAAAACGATCCCTTCAAATTGGTCATGAGCCTGGATGATCCCGGCTTTGGTATCAAAAACACTGACATTCCGAACACCTTTTACTCGTTTGAGTTTACTCAGCAGAACAGCATCTGCCACGATCGGGCTTAACTCATAGGAGTCGTTGTTGTCAAAAGCAGTAACCCTGATATGCGAACCAAACCCGATCACCTTTTCACGAACCTGCTTCTGGAAACCGGTAACGATAGCCACGGCAAGGATCATCACGCCAAGGCCCACTGCCACCGAGGCAACAGCAACACGGATGACAGGTCTGGAAAACCCACCTTTCTCTCCTTTGATTAATTTCCCTGTTAAGTAGAATGCAAACCGCACAGTGCTTTTTATTATGTTTGCAAATGTATATCGAAACTTGACTCAAAGAATACAAACGTGATAAATCATCGCTTATCTATTTTAATTTTATTTTTTTCGCTAAGCATCCTCACAGGCAATGCCCAGCAAAAGATGACCTTCCGTACGGTAAACACCAATGACATCAAAGAAGGAGCCGAACGCACTGACCTTTACTTTCCTTTGATCAAAGGGAAAAGAATCGGACTGGTTGCCAATACCACTTCCGTGATAAAAAGGAAATACCTGCTTGATACGCTTCTGCTGGCAGGGATGAAGTTCGTCAAGGTCTTTGCCCCTGAACATGGCTTCAGGGTTTCAACAGGGGCCGGGGAGAAAGTGGAAAGCGGGAAAGACAAAAACACAGGAATCCCTATTGTCTCATTGTATGGGAAACAAATGAAGCCAACAGCGGCACAGATGGCCGGGATCGATGTTGTCGTTTTCGACATCCAGGATGTTGGCGTTCGCTTTTATACCTATGCCTCCACCTTGCAATATATGATGGAAGCATGCGCAGATGCCAATATCCCCATGATCGTGCTCGACAGGCCTAACCCGAACGGCTACTTTGTCGATGGTCCGGTGATGGAGAAAAAACAGGCTTCCTTTGTAGGCTTAAACCCAATTCCCCTCGTACATGGCCTCACTCTTGGCGAATATGCCGACATGATTAATGGCGAAGGCTGGCTTAACAACGCTAAGAAATGTGAACTGACGGTCATCCCCATGCTGAATTACAACCACAGCCTATACTACCATCTCCCATTCCCGCCTTCACCCAACCTCCCGAATATGTCCTCAGTCTATCTTTATCCCTCACTTGGCTTGTTTGAAGGAACAGTCGTCAGCGTGGGAAGAGGCACATCCAAACCCTTCCAGTTGTTCGGATATCCTGGGATGACAGACGGTGTCAACACCTTTGTCCCCACCAGTATGCCTGGCTTCAGCCTCGATCCTCCCTACAAAAACAAAGAATGTAAAGGAATCGACCTCACCGACTTTGGAGAAAACCTGATGCGTGATTTCAAAAAGATATATCTGTTCTGGCTCCTGGAAACCTATAAAAACTATCCCGACAAAAAGACTTTCTTTAATCCATTTTTCGACAAACTTGCCGGAACCTCTAAGCTTCGGGAAATGATACAAGCAGGAAAAACGGAAGAAGAAATCAGGGCATCATGGCAAGAAGACATTCAAAAATATAAAAAGATCAGAAAAAAATATCTTTTGTATCCCGACTTTGAATAACAATGTAAAACCCTTTCAGAAGCTTAAGCCTTGAGAAGACCGAACCGCCCACCAGCCAAAGCCCTTGTCACGCCAGCTAAAACAGAGTCGATCCCCATGTCACCTGAGAAGCTGGCACGGAGTAATTTCACGATGGAGATTTTTATCCTGCTATTCAGCATAGCTTTGTATGCCAACACTTTATGGTCGAGCTATACACTGGATGATGCCCTGATGATCACCCAGAATGCTTATACAAAACAGGGGCTTTCGGGGATAAAATCCATCATGACTCATGATGCGTTCACCGGTTTTTTCGGGGAACAAAAACAATTGGTGGCAGGAGGGCGTTACCGTCCACTATCGCAGGTCATCTTCGCCATGGAATATCAACTTGGTGGTCTGAGTCCTTTTACCGGGCACCTGGTCAACCTCCTTGCTTATGCCTTTATTGCCCTGCTTCTCTTTCGTATCCTGAGAAAGCTGATCCCAGAATACCATCATGGGAATTGGCAACGATCGGTTCCGTTTCTGGCCACAGCGCTTTTTGTAGCACATCCTTTACATACGGAAGTCGTTGCCAATATCAAAGGCCTGGATGAGCTGATGTCACTGGGATTTTCATTGCTTCTGCTGCATTTTTCACTAAGGTTTATCGATAAGAAAAACACAGGAAACCTCGCGGCAAGTGCGCTATTCTTTTTATTGGCCCTGCTTTCCAAGGAAAACGCCATCACCTTTGTGGCCGTAGTTTTTTTATGTATCTATTTTTTCCGGAAACCATCTGTAAAAGACTATCTGCTGAGCATGCTGCCGTTTATCGCAGCCTTTCCTTTTTACCTGATCTTGCGTATCAACGCTCTCGGCTATCTTACGAGTACTGTCGCGGTAAAAGAAGTACTCAACGACCCTTATCTTGATGCGACAACAGCACAACACTGGGCAACCAACATCTTCACCTGGGGCAAATACCTGATGCTGCTGGTGTTTCCGCATCCCCTGACCCACGATTATTATCCCTGGCATATTACACTCCGTGGCTGGAGTGATCCCGGCAGCCTTCTGAGCCTTTTGGCTTATGCCGCTATGATCTTCTTTGCCCTCCTTGGATTAAAACAAAAGAAACTCTGGTCCTTTGCCATCCTGCTTTTCCTGATCACATTCTCCATCTCCTCCAACGTCGCATTCAACATTGGAACATTTATGAATGAACGTTTTATGTTTGTTCCTTCCCTTGGATTTACAATCATTCTGGCGATGCTATTCACCAATAAATTAACAGCAAAAAAGAAAGCAACCTTAAATCATGGCAAAGGACTCATTTACATATCTATAATATTACTCTGTCTTTACTCTGTAAAGACCTTTACCCGGAATTTTGCCTGGAAAAATGACTATAGCCTTTTTACCACTGATGTGAAGACATCAGAAAACAGTACAAAATGTAATGTTTCTGCTGGCGGTGTATTGATCGACAAAGCCAGGAGCTATAAGACAATGACAGAAAAAGAGCCTTATCTGCAGCAAGCGGAAACCTATCTGCGGAAGGCGGTTGAGATCTATCCCGGGAATTTTGCAGGATGGGTTTTGCTCGGGAATGTCTACCTTGAAAGGAAAGACTATTCGAAGGCCAAAGAATATTACCTGCGCTGTCTTTCTGTAAACAACGAACTTCCGGAAGCATTGACAAAACTTAACTATGTCGGGTATAGACTCAGTGAGAAAGGTGACCAGGCAGGAAGCATGGAAGCCTTCAAGGCCCTGAGCCTCATTCAGCCTAAAGAAAGAAAGCACCTGATTCAGATTGCGGATGCCCTGTCAAAGTCAGGCAAAACAGATACTGCCATGGTTGTTTTAAAAAACCTGCTGGCAAGCGACAGTAGTTTTGCCGATGCCTGGTCGAAAATGGGAGAAATCTATGGTCGGGTGTTTAACAACATTGCCCTTTCAGAATATTACCTGATGAAAGCCTACCGACTCGACTCCACCAGCCTCACCACCTGCGAAAACCTGGGCATCGTCAAAGGAATGAAAAAGGAATATGCGCTTTCCCTTCGTTTTCTGAACAAAGCGCTTTCCCTGGACAGTGCGAACCCCAGGATCATGAACAACATCGCCAGCACTTATTTTATGATGGGTCAGAAGGCAGAGGCAGAGGCTTATGGGAAAAAAGCAAAAGAAGCTACGGCTAAAGAAAACAACAAATAAGAAGTCCTGACATTATGGTTGACCTGAAAAAAAGAAGCGGGATCCAACAAAGGCAAGCGACGCCCCGACCAAAACCAGTGGTAGATAAACGGCCCAGGTTCAGTGTTTTTTATAAGCAAGGCCTATTCCTTTTCATCGTCACCTTGCTGGTAAACTTCAACACCCTTACCTTAGGCTATGCCTTGGATGACACCCTGATGATCACGCAAAACAAGATCACGCAAAAAGGGATCTCCGGAATTCCGGAGATCTGGAGTCATGACCTCTTCCTGGGATATTTCGGGAAAAGCGGTGTAGAAGCGGGCGGCAGGTTCAGGCCTATGTCGCAGACAATCTTCGCCTTGCAGGTTCAGTTCTTTGGATCCAAACCGGCGGTGGGTCATTTCTTCAACGTCTTGTTTTACACGATTACCTGCCTGATGTTGTTTTTCTTGCTAAGCAAGATTTTCCCACCGGACGAAAAAAAATCATTCATCTACTCTTTACCTTTTGTGAGTGCGCTTTTGTATGCACTTCATCCCCTTCATGTAGAAGCGGTTGCCAATATTAAGAGCCTGGATGAGGTGCTTGCCATGTTTTTTTCCCTGGCCACCACATTGTGGATCATCAAATATTACGACCGCAAAAGGATATTAAACCTGGTACTGGGTGGACTGGCCTTTTTCCTGGCGCTTACTTCGAAAGAAAACGCACTGACATTCCTCGCAGTCATCCCGCTAAGCTTGTTTTATCTTAAGAAAGACACCAAACAGATCTTGATCGGAACCATTCCCCTTTTGGTTGTAGCGGTCATTTATTACCTGATCCGTTCCGCCGCCTTAGGACCCGTGCAACAAATTGCCCCGGTCGACAATTTCCTCACCAATCCGTTTTTTGGCGCAAGTTTTATGGAAAAGATGGCGACAATCCTGATGAGCTGGCTGAAGTACATGCAACTGATGGTGTTTCCCTATCCTTTAACCACAGACTATTACCCGGCGATGATCCCGGTCACCAATTGGATGAACCTTTGGGTCAGCTTGTCGTTCCTCTTTTATTCAGGCCTTGGCATTTTCGCCTTATGGAAGCTCCCAAAGCGAAACCAGGCAGCCTTTGGGATCTTATTTTTCTTCATCACTTTCTCAGTGGTCTCCAACCTCTTTGTCAACCTGGGAACGCCGGTTAATGACAGGTTTGTGTTCATGCCACTGGCCGGATTTTGCCTGGCATTCGCTTACCTGCTGACGGTTGTTTTGCCTTCTAAAATAAAGCCTGCCTCTCAGAAAAATGTTGTCATGATCGTTTTGGTGGTGTTCGGACTGGGCTTTGCCATGCAGACATTTAGCCGAAACCTCGACTGGAAAGATGACTTTACTCTTTTTAAACACGACATCACCGTATCAGAAAACAGTGCCCGTTGTAATGTAATGACTGGCAAAACCTATTATGAGGAGGCCGGCAACCTGAAAGATTCCCTTCAAAAGAAAGAATTTCTTGACAAGGCTGTGGTTTACTTAAACCAGGGATTAAAAATTTACCAGGGATATTACCTGGCCTGGGGACTGCTGGGCGTGATCGAAATGGACAAGCAGAATTACCGTACCTCCCTTGATTATTTCGTAAAATGCCTGGAGATTGAACCCACACAAAGCGTCGCTTTGGCCAACCTAAGCTTTATCGGCCGCAAGATGCTTGAGAAAAACGATAGGGAAGGCTGTGTGCAGTCCTTCAGGCAACTGCGGCATTTTGCCCCAAAAAACCCTGACTCATACCTTGTTATGGCAGAAGTCTTTTACAAACACAACAAAGCAGATTCAGCCATTATTTTAGTGGACCAGCTTTTGAAAATTGATGCAAAGAATGCAGTGGCATGGCGGATGAAAGGTGAGATCAATGCAAACTTCTTTCATGACGAGCTAACTGCCGAGGCCTGCTTTTTAAAATCCTTTGAGATCGACCCCAATGATGTAGCTGTGCTGGACAACCTGGGCGTCAATGCTTTTCACAAGAAAGACTTTAGCAAATCGCTGTTGTATTTCAACAAAGCGGTGAGCCTAGACCCTGCCAATCCCCATTTTCTGCAGAATGTTGCCAGTACTTACAGTGCCATGGGAAATGCGGAAAAGATGAATGAATATCTCCAGCGAGCCCAGCAGGCACAGGCGATGAAGAAATAGTAAAAGCGTTTTGTTATAGAAATGGAACGATAAAGCGGACTAATTCTTCAAACACCTTACCGAATAGGCAAAATCCTTATGAACATATTGCCCGCCAATAGATTCATACGAGGTGCGGACCTCAGGGTAAGTACCACCCATGGTATCCGGGAAATACACTTTATGGTTATTAAGATAATGATAAAGAGTAAAGAATAGTTTTTCATCATTTGCAAATGCATTGGGGAATGAAGAAGAAAGATCAGCGGGTCACCCCGCTCCCTTCGGGAGAGCCGGGGGTGAGGGCAATTGATAAAGGGAAGGTGAATCAAAAGCACCAAGTGAAGAATCGAAGACCACATTAATGTTTGATCGAAGCCAAAGTCCTCCCCGATTTGGGGAGGATTTAGGTGGGGCTATTTCCTGCCCGGATAAACCTTCAGCGCTTCAGCCAGACATTCCATCGCCCCCTCAAGTTCTTTTACTTTTAGGACATAGCTGATCCGTATCTCATCTTTTCCTTTGCTGGGATCAGAATAAAATCCGGTAGCCGGTGCAAGCATCACTGTCGCTCCATTGTGATTGAAATCCTCCAGTAACCACTGGCAGAAATGATCGGCATCAGTGATCGGCAGACGAGCTACTACATAAAAAGCACCACTTGGGTTCGGACAGAAAGCGCCTGGAATTTTATTAAGTTCCTTGACGACGATGTCGCGGCGAAGATGATATTCTTCCAAAACTTCGACAAAATAAGAATCAGGGGTATCAACGGCAGCTTCTGCGGCAACCTGGCCCAGCGTAGGTGGACTCAGTCGGGCCTGGGCAAATTTCATTGCCGTAGCCATCACATCTTTGTTTTTCGAGATCATACATCCTACCCGAACACCACAGGCAGAATAACGCTTTGAAACACTGTCGAAAAGAATGACATGCTGGTCGAGCCCTTCCAGGTTCATGATTGAGAAATGTTGTTTTCCATCATATACAAATTCTCTATAAACCTCATCAACAAACAGATACAGATCATATTTCAAAGCCAGCTCCTTCAAAACGAGCAGTTCTTCCCTGGAATACAGATAACCTGTCGGATTGTTTGGGTTACACACCATAATGGCCTTGGTGCGCTTGTTGATGGCTTTTTCGAATTCAGGAATGGGAGGCAGGGCAAAACCATCTTCAATAAAAGAAGGTATCGGCCTAACTTCTACTCCGGAAGCGACAGAGAACCCATTATAATTGGCGTAGAATGGTTCAGGGATGATGATCTCATCACCGGGATCGAGACAGCTTTGCATGGCAAAAAGAATCGCTTCAGAAGCGCCATCGGTAACGATGATTTCCTCGGGGGTGATGCGAATCCCATGCTTCAGGTAATATTCACAAAGTTTCTTCCTGTAAGAAGGAATGCCGGCAGAATGACTGTATTCAATGACTTTCTGGTCGAAGTTGCGAATGGCATCCAGGGCGAGTTGCGTGGTATGAATATCAGGCTGGCCGATATTCAGGTGAAATACTTTAATTCCTCTTTTCTTGGCTTCTTCAGCGTAAGGGACGAGTTTCCGGATTGGAGAGGCAGGCATACGACCGCCTTTTGTGGAGATAGTTGGCATTGTTGTAGGTTTAGTATAAAAAAAAATCCCGGCAAGAGAGCTTGCCGGGACAAATTTACAAAAAACCTTTGTCGCTCAGGAATTAATGTGGAGCTGGAGCTGCAGTAGCTGGTTTCTCTGGAGAAGCTGGGTTTGAGTCAACAACTTCACCCTGGATGCGCAGAACAACAGAAGAGGTCTTAGCATTAGAGAGAACAGTAACAGTCTTGTTGATAGGTCCAACACGTTTGGTATCGTATTTTACTTTGATAGAACCTTTTTTGCCAGGAAGGATTGGCTCACGTGTCCATGAAGGAACGGTGCAACCACATGATGAACGGGCATCAGAAAGAACTAAAGGCTCTTTTCCAACATTTTGGAATTCGAATTCGCTCTCGCCATTGGCTTCTTTTTCGATCTTACCATAATCATGAACGAGTTTGGTGAATTTAATTTCGGCTTGATTTGGATTGTCAACTGCTGGAGTCTCAACAGGAGTAGTACCTTGAGCAAAACCTGCAACGGCTCCAAAAAGAACCAGGCAAACAGAAACGATTAATTTTTTCATATGAAATGATTATTTAGTGTGATTGATTTAATTTTGGGAAAAACAAACCAATAATTGTGCCACAATCCTGTTATTGATTTTCAATGAGATGCTATTCCAGTGAATTTAACTAATTTTAACTTAAAAATAATAAGGACTTATCTCCTCCTAAAAAAACACAACACAATATGAATCAAAAGATTGCAATAATAGTAATTATTTTTATTTCCCTGCTAAACATGGAATCTTGCAGCAAAAAGACACATTCTGCCAATGAGTCTCCAAAAGTGTCTCAGTCAAAAAGTGGTCCTCCAGTGATCATTTATAAAACCACGAAAGACTTTAGTCAGTATATTCCGGTGATCTTGTCAGAAGACAAAAAGACCATCACGTCATTTCCTGATGTAAAAGATGTGTTTTATAAAGGCGTCCTTGCCTACCCTAGCCCGCTGAAACAAGGCTACTGGCTCGACAACAGGGGAATCGGACCCCAGGTAGCTTTCCTGGATTATACCTATAAGATATATGCGAACTTCAAGACCACGCCCCCTGTGGAAGAACTTCAAAAACACATCCTCGACAAGGCCCCACTCACTGAGATGTATCATTGTGGCGTTCGTGGCGACTTCAGCGACCTCATACAGGAGCTGAACAAAGTCATTGATGCCGGGACTTTATATAAATTCCAGAAACTCTATTAGGCCACATGCTTGTCAATTCCGCCCGGGATACAAGAATTTCCTGGATACTCATCATCCTGATCATCCTTGTTTCCTTTTTTAACTTTTCGGAAGCTTTTTACCCATGGCTCAATGCAGATGCCGGGGTAAATATCCTGATGACTAGGACATTTAGTCTACCACATGATCTGTATTTCTGGGGACAGGACCGGGGTGGCAGCCTGGTCCCCATGATTGGACACATTTTTTATGCCCGATTGGGAATAGGCCTGATCATGTCTGTTTCACTTTCCCACTTTTTAATCCTGGCATCCGGATTTTTTGCACTTTGCGGGATGATTGAGAATAACAAAGTCAGGATCTTAGTGGCCTTGTTGTGGTTCCTTCCGCCCTGGCATCAGCAGTTTTTCCTGGTATATAATTTCCTGGCATTACAAATTAGCCTGACTGCCCTTGTGGTATATTTCCTGGCTCAATCCTTGAACTCAGCTACGTTTTTAAAAGGGCTGCCTCAGTTGGTTATCGCCGGACTTATTCTCATCCTGGGCTGCTGGGTCTCAGACTTATTTTTTCTGACCTACTGCATATTGTTCTTTTTCACACTAGCTGGCTGGAAAAACAAACAAAAAAAAATCAATATTTTTATTTTTGTTTTATTTGGATTCACGACTTTCTTCCTAATCCGTTGGGCCAAGACTTATGCCACGCCCATTCCCGGCTATTTGCAGAAGCTCATCGCGAGCCCGGAAATCATTCGCAGCAATGTCCTTATTTTTATTAAGTCACTGACTGACATTTTTTCATTCCGGTCAGAGACTTTCACTGAAAGTATCCATGCCTGGGTTCTTGTTTTCGGCGGAACTGTCTTCGTTATTGCAGTGCGCAAATCTCTCAGCTTTTTTCAAAAAAACAACAAAAAAACCTGGGTCGTTTTCTACCTGGTCAATGGCGTAGCAATTCTGACATTCCTTTTGTCTTCCAATTGGTTACATGCCAATGGCGTGGGAAGATGGTACTTTGTACCGGTTTATTATTCGCTGATGGCCGCATTTTTTTTAATAACGAATGCACTATCCCATCATTTGAAAAGGAGATCATGGGTAATGCTGTTCCTGATAGCACTGACTGCCTCTTTCAGTGGATTATACCCTTTGTATTTTCCACAAAAACGGCCGGCAAAACTGGGAAAATTATCAGATTTCAAAAAGCTGGGAGAAGCCGGGATCATTGCTGACTACTGGAATGCCTATGTCATTGCTTGTGTCAATCCTGCGCAACTAGTGGCGACACCTCACGACAGGGCTCAGGTGAGGAACACCGATTTTCCGGAACAGGTTTTACACAAACCTGCTATCTATCTTATTAAGGATCAGTGGATGGAGCAATTCCCTGACAGCCTTCAGCAGTTTGGCAGAAAACTTTACAAAGAGGGGAATGAATTTGTATTGGGAGATTGCAGTCTTTGCAGGTACAGACTCTAAAAATCTGATAGAATTCATTACTTTTGCACTCCATTTAACCACACCTTTAGATTTAAGAAATAAACCACACTCATGATCACCAACAACTTCATTCTCAGGCACAACGGACCAAGACCACAGGAAGTCACCCAAATGCTGGCTAGCCTTGGCCTTAACTCACTCGAAGAACTTATCAATCAAACCATCCCACCGGCAATCCGCCTGAAATCAGAGATTGAACTCGGCAAAGGGATGAATGAATATGAAGTCGTGAAACATCTTCGCGATATTGCTTCTAAAAACAAAGTATTTAAGACCTTTATCGGTGCCGGATATTACAATACGATCACACCCGGCGTGATCCTCAGGAACATCCTTGAAAACCCGGGTTGGTATACCTCTTATACACCTTACCAGGCTGAGATTTCCCAGGGCAGGCTCGAGGCTTTGTTGAATTATCAGACAATGGTTTCAGAATTGACCGCGCTGCCTATCGCCAATGCGTCACTCCTTGATGAAGGCACCGCAGCAGCAGAATCGATGATGATGCTGTATAACAGCCGTAGTCGTGAGAAAGTAAAATCAGGCGCCAACAAATTCTTTATCCACGAGAAAATCTTTCCTCATACCCTGGAGGTTGTTAAAAACAGGGCTTCAGCCCAGAATATCGAGCTGGTCATCAGTTGTCATGGTGAACTCTTAATGGATCAGAGTTTCTTCGGGGCTATTATTCAATACCCTGATCAATACGGAAGGGTAAAAGACATGCGTGCTTTTGTGGAATACGCACATTCTATCGGCGTTCCCGTTGCTGTTGCTGCCGACCTCCTTTCTCTGGCAATCCTCACCCCACCGGGTGAATGGGGTGCAGATATCGTTTTCGGATCGTCACAACGTTTTGGAATCCCGATGGGTTATGGGGGGCCCCATGCTGCTTTCTTTGCCACCACGGAAGCTTTCAAACGCAGCATCCCCGGTCGGATCATCGGAATCAGCGTAGATGCCGAAGGTAACCGTGCCTTGCGTATGGCTTTGCAGACCCGCGAGCAGCATATCAAACGCGAGCGTGCTACCTCTAATATCTGTACTGCCCAGGCGCTGCTGGCTATCATGGCCGGGATGTACGCTGCATGGCATGGACAGGAAGGCATCCGGAAAATTGCAAGACATATCAATATTTTAAGCGGGGTTCTTTCTAAAGAAGCTGGCAAGCTTGGTTTTAAACAGCTGAATGACTATTTCTTCGATACGCTATATTTTGAACTCCCATCAAATGTCAAGATGGAAAGTCTGAGAAACCTGACATTACAGCATGAAATGAACCTGCGTTATTTCGACGACATGCATTTTGGAATCAGCCTCGACGAAACGACCGAGCTGGCTGATGTCAACACCCTCTTACATATATTTTGCCAGGCTGCCGGACTCGAATTCAAAGCTTTTGTTTGTGTACCTGCTGAATGTGAGCTTATCACTACGATTCCATCAGAACTGATAAGGACCAGTCCTTTCCTCACCAATCCTGTCTTCAACACATACCACAGTGAGACTGAGATGATGCGTTATCTCAAGAAACTGGAAAACAGGGATCTGGCATTGAACCGTACGATGATCCCACTGGGCTCTTGTACCATGAAGCTGAATGCCGCAGCAGAGCTCTTTCACCTCAGCTGGCCTGAATTTGGAGCCATTCACCCCTTTGTGCCGCTTGACCAGGCTGAAGGCTATACATATCTTATCAATGAACTAGGCAATGACCTGAAAAAGATCACTGGTTTTTCCGATATCTCTTTACAGCCCAACTCAGGCGCTGCCGGCGAATATACTGGCCTGATGGTGATCCGTGAATACCACCTCCAAAGAGGAGACTCCAAGCGAACGGTATGCCTGATCCCCTCATCTGCCCATGGCACCAACCCTGCCAGCTCTGTGATGGCCGGTATGGAAGTGGTTGTGGTAAAATGTGACGAGAAAGGCAATATCGACCTTGCTGACCTTACAACGAAAGCTGAACAATACAAGGACACCCTGGCTGCAGTGATGATCACCTACCCTTCCACGCATGGTGTTTTCGAGGAAGCAATAATGGACATGACTGCTGTTATTCATAAAAACGGTGGATTGGTTTATATGGATGGTGCCAATATGAATGCCCAGGTGGGATATACCAACCCAGCCACCGTGGGTGCTGATGTGTGTCACCTGAACCTTCACAAGACCTTTGCCATTCCGCATGGTGGCGGTGGCCCAGGCATGGGCCCCATCTGCGTCAATGAAAAGCTGGCTCCATATCTGCCGGGCCACGTGAACCTGAAGACCGGCGGTGAGCAGGCTATTGATGCCGTCGCCTCTGCACCCTATGGAAGTGCTTTCATCCTCCCCGTCTCCTACGCTTACATTAAATTGCTGGGAGGCCAGGGGCTGAAAGAATCAACCGCCTATGCGATCCTGAACGCCAACTATCTAAAAACTGCACTGGAGCCTTACTTCCCGATCTTATATACCGGCAAGAATGGCAGGGTTGCACATGAGATGATCCTCGACTGTAACCCTGTCCATCATAGTGCTGACATCCAGGCCATCGACATCGCCAAGAGGCTGATGGACTATGGATTCCATGCGCCCACCGTCGCTTTCCCTGTTCACGGCACGCTCATGGTAGAACCTACGGAGAGTGAGCCTTTACATGAACTCGACCGCTTCATTGAAGCCATGAAGTCGATCAGGCAGGAAATCGCCGACATCGAAAGTGGCAAGGCTGACAGAGACAATAACCTCATCAAAAATGCGCCACATACCTGCAAAATGGTTACATCGGATCATTGGGACAAGCCTTATTCACGTGAACAGGCTGCTTTCCCGAAGCCATGGTGTAATGAAGACAAATATTGGCCATCCGTGACCCGTATCGACGATGCCTATGGCGACAGGAACCTGATGTGTACCTGCGCCCCTTTTATGTAATATCATTTAATACATAATATATGCCTGAACAGCTCTCCTTAGGTGTCGACATTGGCGGCACCAACACCGTGTTTGGCCTTGTTGACATCCAGGGTAAAATTCTGTACAAAGACAAACTCTCCACCCGGGCATATTCCAAGCCTGCTGAATTGGTAGACGCCATTTCGATAAACATCAAGGCGAATATGCCGGCGGGTTACAGTCTTAAAGGAATTGGGATTGGTGCGCCAAACGGTAATTATTATACAAGTTGTATCGAGTTTGCCCCTAACCTGCCCTGGGAAGGGACGATTCCGATGGCATACCTCTTTTCTTCTGTCCTCAATGCTCCGGCGATTCTCACCAACGACGCGAATGCCGCAGCTATGGGCGAGATGATTTATGGGGCTGCCCAGGGGATGCGCGATTTCATCGTCATCACCCTTGGAACCGGCCTTGGAAGCGGGATTGTGGTGAACGGCCAGGTTTTATACGGCAATGACGGGAATGCCGGGGAACTGGGACATGTTATCGTTTTTGATGAAGGTCGTGACTGTGGCTGTGGCCGCAAAGGATGCCTGGAGGCTTATGCCTCTGCAACTGGGATTACACGTACCGTCGTTGAGTTGCTGTCGCTGAGTACATCAACCAGTAGCCTTAGTAAAACGCCTGTTGCTGAGTTGAATTCAAAGATCATCTATGATGCTGCGCTTTTAGGCGACACCATTGCATTGGAAGCTTTCGATTATACAGCAAAGATCCTGGGAAAGGCCCTGGCCAATGCGGTTGCTTTTTCCTGTCCGGAGGCTATCATCCTTTTTGGAGGCCTGGCGCATGCAAAGGAATTCATCCTGGAACCCAGCAGGTTATATATGGAAGAATACATGCTGGGCATTTATAAAAACAAAGTAAAACTGCTTGCCTCAAATCTTCCGGAGAGTGATGCGGCGCTGCTGGGAGCTTCGGCATTGGCATGGAATGAAGCATAATAAGAGGCAATTCTGTGTATGAAAAAGATCACCCTCGAAATTTGTGCCGGCAGCCTGGCTGCTGCGCTGGAAGCCCAGGCCGGTGGCGCTGATCGAATCGAACTTTGCGAAAGTCTTGAACTGGGTGGCGTCACCCCCTCTCCTGGTACCCTCAGGCTTTGCAGAGAAAAGCTTTCTATCCCGATTCATGTGTTGATTCGGCCACGGGGCGGTGACTTTTTGTATTCTGCGCTTGAATTTGAGGTCATGAAACAGGACATCTTGTTCTGTAAAGACATTGGCATGAACGGTGTCGTGGTTGGCATCCTTAATTTGGATGGCAGCGTGGATCGCGAACGCTGTGCCGCGCTGAAAGTGCTCGCAAAGCCTATGAGTATCTCTTTTCACCGTGCATTTGACTTTTGCAGGGATCCTTTGGAAGCCCTCAATGACCTGATAGAACTGGGTTATGAGCGCATCCTGACCGCTGGACAACAAAATACCGTTCCCGAAGGAATCGAACTGATCACAAAGCTTGTTTCAGAAGCTGATGGAAGGATCATTATCATGCCAGGCTCAGGGGTACATGAGCAAAACATATCTGACATACTCTCGAAAACCAAGGCAAGTGAGATCCATACCACTGCCCGGATTTCGCAAGACGGCCCCATGGCATTCCGTAAAAATGACGTCGACCTCTCGATGAACCTTAATGAAAGCGGCTATGGAAGAGTTGGTACAGACCGCAATCGTGTGCGCCAGCTGATCCGGCTGATCAGCTGTATGATCGGGCTGTTTTTTTATCTCTCTGTTGCCAATGCCCAGCATATGACGATGGACCTCAACCAGAAATGGTCATTTAGATTAAGAAGCAGCACGATGTGGTTCGATGCCAGGGTGCCGGGAAACCTGCATACCGACCTTCGGCAAAACGGCCTTATCGCTGAACCTTATTATGGGACAGCAGAAAAGGAACTCCAGGCTCTTGAACAGGAGGGTGTTGAATATCTCGGAAAATTTGATTTAAAGCCAGATCTCTACAACCAAAAACATATTGAACTCTTATTTGAAGGCATCGACACCTATGCCAATGTGTGGCTGAACAACACAAGACTATTTACTGCCGACAATATGTTCCGCTCCTACCATATTGACATTAAAGCACTTGTGAAAACAAATTTCAATGAATTGGATGTCCTGATTGACCCTGCCGTCAGCAAGGGAAAAGAACTGGCAGCAGCAGCCCGGATTGTCCTTCCGGGAGAGGAGAAAGTGTATACCCGCAAAGCTGCCTATCAATACGGCTGGGACTGGGGACCCCGCTTTGTGACTGCCGGAATCTGGCGGCCGGTTAAAATTATTGCGTGGAATGACATCATAATCAGGGATGCCTTTATCCGTCAAAAATCTGTTACAAAAAAAGAAGCCTCACTCAATTTAAAAACTTCGATAGATTGTGACCATGACGGGGATTATACCATACTATTAAAAGACAAAATTTCAGGGAAGGTTTATATTAAAGAAACGCTACAACTGAAAAAAGGCTTTAATTCTCATCAAAAAGACTTCAGCATTAAAAACCCGAGACTCTGGTGGTGTAGTGGATTGGGTGAAGCTTACCTCTATCGTTTTACAGTGGAGATCCTCGATGGGAAAAATATTATTAGCCAGCAAGACCTTAAGCTTGGCGTTCGGACCATCGAAGTGGTGCAGGAGGCAGACAAAACACCCCAGAAAACCGATGGGCTGTCAGGAAGCAGTTTTTATTTCAAACTGAATGGAATCCCTGTCTTTATGAAGGGGGCCAATTATATCCCACCCACCAACTTCATGGGTAGCATGGATACCTTACAATATGCATCTATCCTCGACCAGGCCATAAAAAGCAATATGAATATGCTGCGTGTCTGGGGTGGCGGAAATTATGAAAGCTCTATTTTTTATGATCTCTGTGATGAAAAAGGCTTGCTGATCTGGCAGGATTTCATGTTTGCCTGTGCGATGTATCCCGGGGATTCTGCATTTTTAAAAAGTGTTCGCAAAGAAGCTTATGACAATGTGTTACGCTTAAGGCAACATCCCTGTATCGCGCTATGGTGTGGAAACAATGAGATAGATGAGGGCTGGAAGAATTGGGAATGGCAGAAACAATTCAAATATTCGGCAGCAGATTCAGCCAGTGTTTGGCATGATTACCAGAGTCTTTTCCACAAAACCTTGCCTGATGTTCTGTCAGAACTGGATCCTGACCGTTTTTACTGGTCCTCAAGTCCTTCTATTGGCTGGGGACATAAGGAAAGTCTGGCTTCCGGAGATTCCCATTACTGGGGTGTTTGGTGGGGATTGGAGCCTTTCAGTAATTATGAGCAGAAAGTGGGTCGTTTTGTATCTGAATATGGTTTCCAGGCATTTCCTGATTTGCAGACACTCAATGATTTTGCCCAGCCTGCCGACATAGTCCTTGGTTCTGAAGTGCTGAAATCACACCAAAAACACCCGGCCGGGTTTGAGACCATTCAAACTTATATGGACAGGGAATACAAAAAGCCAAAAGACTTTGAACAATATGTCTATGTTTCCCAGCTGCTTCAAGCCGGTGGAATCGGCCGGGCCATTGAAGCCCATCGTATTGCCCGACCCTGGTGCATGGGGAGCCTGTATTGGCAACTAAACGACTGCTGGCCTGTGATCTCCTGGTCAGGGATGGATTATAAAAACCGCTGGAAAGCCCTGCAGTACAAGGTGAGGGAAGACTTTGCACCTATGCTGATCAAAGCAAAATGGAAAGACAATCAACTGGATATTTATATCGACAACCAGGGCCTGCAATCGATAAAAGCAGGATTGTCAATGGAACTTTTTGACTTCAACGGTAAATTGATTAGCCGGTTCACGAAGGACAATCTTGTTATTCCTGCCAATAATCTGCTCAGCCTTTATGAGGACCAGCAACGACTTTTAATTCCGGAAGATACTTGTTCAAATTTCCTCTTAATAAAACTGATACAGCAGGAGAAATGCATTTTGCAGCAGACCTTGTATTTTTCAGAACCAAAATTCCTGAGACTGCCGGAAATCAAGTTGTTACCAAAAATAGATTCAATATCGGGTGGATTCATAGTCACTTTACTTTCTGACAAGCTTGCTAAAAATGTATGGCTCAGATTAAAAGATGGAGATTGTTTATTTGAGGAGAATTTCTTTGACCTCACCCCTGGTGAAGAGAAAATAATATTTTGTAAAACGAATTTAAAGACTGAAGAATTTAAAGCAAACCTGATGCTTAGCTCGTTGGTTGATAGTTATTAAAAGACTTTGCCGCCAATCCAGCTTTAAGTGAGCTTTTAAACACATACAATGAAATACAATATCCTATTTTTACTATTTTTATTGCTTTCTCTGAGTGTCATTGCTCAGCATCGGTCTGAGCTGGTAATCATGACTTATAACCTGCGTTATGACAACAACTGGGATAGCATAAACGCCTGGGATAACCGCAAGGAGCGCCTTTCAGACCAAATCATCCTTCAAAAGCCCGACATCCTTGACGTTCAGGAAGCGCTGATCTCACAGATGAATTACCTTAGCAGCCGCTTAGCCGGTTTTAAACACGTGGGCGTGGGTCGTGATGATGGCATAGAAAAAGGAGAATTTTCGGCAATTTTTTACAATAACAAGAAATATGAATTATTGGATCAAGGCAATTTCTGGCTGTCAGAAACGCCTGAAGTCCCTGGCAGCATGGGCTGGGATGCCGCCTGTACCCGAATCTGCAGCTGGGCAAAACTGAAAGACAGGAAGCAGAAAAATATTTTTTTTGTATTTAATACCCATTGGGATCATATTGGAATCAAAGCCAGGACCAACAGTGCTTCGCTGATCGCAGCCCGGATTCAAAAAATTGCCGGAACCCAGGATGTGATTCTCAGCGGGGACTTTAATTGCACGCTCGAATCACAAGAACTTAAAGAACTGCTTAAAGAAAAGCCTGTACTTACTTCAGTCCGTGCGAAATGCAAAGCTGAAGGTCCTGACTATAGCTACACCGGCTTTAAAGTCGGAGGAAGTGTGAAGCCTGAACTCATCGATTATATCTTTGTTGCAGAAAAAATCAAGGTAAGTTCTTGCCGTTTCCTCGATGACAGCTACCAGGGAAACTATCTCTCTGATCATCTTCCACTAGTGGCACATTTGAGCTTCCCATAAGACAAAACATTAAATAAGTACATACGATAAGCAAACATATCCCAATCACATGAAAAACAAACTGATCCTGATTTCTACGCTGCTTTTACTCATAGGTAATTGTGCTTTTAGCTATGCTCAGAAGGCTGACCTGGCTTCCTATGTGAATCCATTTGTCGGAACAGGTGGGCATGGCCATACCTACCCCGGGGCTGTTCTGCCCTTTGGCATGGTTCAGCTTAGTCCTGACACCCGCCTCACCGGCTGGGATGGATGTTCAGGATATCATTACAGTGACAGCATTGTTTACGGATTCTCACATACACACCTCAGTGGCACCGGCTGTTCCGACTATGGCGACATCCTGCTGATGCCGGTGACAGGGAAAGTCAGATTTAAAAACACAGACTATGCCAGCCCCTTCAGCCATTCGAAAGAGAAGGCGGAGCCAGGATATTATAGTGTCTTCCTTGAAAAGCCCAAAGTAAATGTGGAACTTACAGCCAGCTTACGTGCCGGGTTTCATAAATACACTTTCCCTGCCTCAAAAAGTGCCGGGATCCTGATCGACCTGATCCACCGCGATGAGGTATTGGAGTCATCACTGGAAATCGTTGGAAACAATGAAGTGAGAGGCTTGCGCAGATCCAAAGCCTGGGCCGATGACCAATGGGTTTATTTCGTAGCCCGCTTTTCAAAACCTTTTGATTCTTACGTCCTCAACGACAACAACTCAATCTCTTATAGCGCAAGTAAAGCAAACAGCAAGAGCTTACAGCTTGTAGTGAATTTTAACACCACCGACAAGGAAGTCATTATGGTGAAGGTGGGAATTTCGGCCGTGAGCATCGATGGGGCGCTAAAAAACCTTGAAGCGGAGATCCCGGACTGGAATTTTAACGGATGCCGAAAAGCTGCCAAAGAGGCTTGGAATAAAGAACTCCATAAAATCGAGGTCGAAAGCCGAGATGAGAAAGACATCGTTACATTTTATTCTGCGTTTTATCATACGATGCTAGCGCCCAATCTTTATATGGATGTTGACCACCAATACCGCGGGCGGGATAACAAAATCCACAAAGCAAACGGCTTCGACTATTATACCGTTTTTTCACTTTGGGATACTTACAGGGCTGAACATCCCCTATACAGCCTGATTGACCAGAAACGCACTTCGGATTTCATCAACACCTTTATTGCACAATATGAGCAGGGCGGACTATTGCCGGTATGGGAACTCAGCGCCAATGAAACATTTTGCATGATTGGCTATCATGCTGTTCCTGTAATCGCTGATGCCATAGAAAAAGGAGTCACCGGATTTGATATTAAAAAAGCTTATGAAGCTTGTGTTCACAGCGCAAACTACGACCGTTCGGGACTGGGTCTTTATATTAAGAATGGCTATGTACCTGGTGACCTTGAACATGAATCGGTTTCCAAGACCCTTGAATATGCCTATGACGATTGGTGTATTGCTCAAATCGCGCTAAAAGTCAACAAGATGGATGACTACAAAACTTATTTGCGACGGGCGCAATCTTATAAGAATGTCTTCAATCCTTCATTCTGGTTTATGGGAGCCCGGGTCAACGGTGGGTTTTATCTTCCTTTCGACCCGACAGAAGTTAACAACCACTATACTGAGGCAAATGCCTGGCAATATGCTTTTGCTGTTCCTCAGGACATCAGTGGCCTGGTGAAATGCATGAAGGGAAGAAACAACTTCATTTCCCGCCTCGACCAGCTCTTCAACCAAGCCAGTGTGGTCACCGGGAGGGAGCAATCTGATATCAGCGGACTCATCGGGCAATATGCCCATGGGAATGAACCCAGTCATCACATGGCTTATTTATATAATTATGTAGGTCAACCCTGGAAGACTCAAGAAATCGTTCATAAGATCATTCGTGAGTTTTACAGTCCTAATCCTGATGGCCTGATCGGAAACGAAGATTGCGGACAAATGTCTGCCTGGTATGTTCTCAGCAGTCTCGGGCTCTACCAGGTTTGCCCGGGTGACCTGAATTTTATGATTGGAACGCCCAATTTTCCAAAGGCTACGATTCACTTTGAAAACGGGAAGAAGTTCGAAATTCTCGCCAATGGCATCGACCCCAACAGCTTCTATGTTCAATCTGCAACAATTAACAACACACCTCACAGCAGAAATTATATCAACAGCAGCATTCTGACGGCTGGCGGACAAGTCGTTTATGAGCTGACGCCTGTTGCCAACCAAACCTGGGGAGCCAACCCCAATGAACTTCCTATATCGGAAATTCGTAGTGAGATAATCATGCCTGTACCATTTATCGCCGCAGAATCACGTACTTTCTCCGACAGCCTTGTGATTGCAATGAGTTGCCTGGAAAGTGCCCATTTATATTACACCCTCGACGGCAGTGAACCAGACAGCAGCAAGACCCGTTATATTAATCCCTTTGTCATCAAAAACAATACTGACATTAAAGTTATTGCCTACAACAAGACATTAGGGAAAAGCGTCCCGGTAGAAGGAAAATATTTAAAAACCATAGCCGGAAGGAGTATAAAACTCAATTCCGCATTCGAACATCAGTATACAGCTGGGGGGCCCAATGCCCTGATCGACGGAATCAAAGGCACGACGAATTGGCGACTGGGCGGTTGGCAGGGTTATCAGAAAGCAGATGTGGATGCGGTTGTCGATTTAGGCAAAGTACAAACAATCACAAAAATAAGTACCGGATTCCTGCAACAAACCGCTGCATGGATCGTCTTCCCTCCGGAAGTAGAGTACCTGGTGTCAAGCGATGGTGAACATTTCAGCTCATTGGGAATCCTCAAGCCGGGCATCGATATAAAAGACATGACCATCCAGACGCGTGAATTTGTAAAGAATTGTAATGAGAAAGCACGTTATGTAAGGGTAAAAGCAAAGAATTACGGCAAACTCCCCGCCTGGCACGAAAGCCCTGGAGGAGATGCGCATTTGTTCATTGATGAAATCTCTATAGAGTAATCTCTTTTTTCAGAGGACAACCAGGCATATGAATATCCGCAGCATGTTCCAAAAGGTCTTCCCTGCATAAGTCAGGATCACAGCAAGTGTTGCAGTTTCTTTTAAATGCGTGAAAGCTAAGAAGTTCTACGTCAGTTGACAGAAATCCTTCCTTCACGGGCTCTTCACGCATAAGGTCAGTGCTGAGGTATTTCTTATTGTCATCGGAGAAGATTGTCACTACAACAGCCTCTGGTCCAAGCTCTTCCACTATTTTCAAAGCGCCAAGAAAATTGGCACCTGAAGAAATCCCAACGCCGATACCTAACTCCCTGGCGAGTTTCTGGGCCATGATGATTGAATCACCATCGTCAACAGCAACTACATGATCCAATTCATCGAGTTTTAGAATATCTGGAATAAATTCATCAGAAATCCCCTGTACCCGATGTTTCCCTACTTTATAACCCGTAGTGAGTGTTGGAGAATTTGAAGGCTCCAGCGGATAGACACGAATGCCCGGATTTTGTTCCTTCAGATATTTCCCGGTACCCATGATGGTGCCGCCGGTACCAACACCCGCAACAAAGGCATCCGGCTGAAGACCACGCAGCTTCAGCTGCCAATAGATCTCCGGACCGGTAGTATTGTAATGAGCTTCGCAGTTGTGATCATTAGAAAATTGCCTGGGCAGAAATGAATTCTCAGTATCTGCTGCAAGCTTTTCTGCCATGGCAATGCTTCCCAAAAAGCCGCCTTCTTCTTTGCTGACAAGCGTAATATCTGCACCCAGGCCCCTGATCAGGTTTATACGTTCCTGGCTAAGCCAGTCGGGCATAAAAATCGTGACCGGATGCCCCAGGGCTTTGCCTATGGCCGAAAAAGCGATTCCTGTGTTGCCGCTTGTAGCTTCAATGATGAGTCCGTCAGTCTTCAATGCCTTGCGCTCATAGCCTTTCCGCAGGATATGAAAAGCCATACGGTCTTTGATGCTGCCAGTCATATTCATATGCTCAGCCTTTGCATAAATCGTGCGATTCTCGCCTTTATACAGAAACTCAATGCAGAGCATCGGGGTGTTCCCTATAAGACTTTGCAAGCCGCGGAACCTTTTCTCAATGAGGGTTTCGTCCATAAATCAAATTGGATTTATGCAAAAATAAGAATATTATGTATGTCAATTACACTGTCAGAAGGCAGTTATGACAAGAGTTTGTTGCTCTCCAGGCAGAAAAGGATTTTCTCCCAGGATCTTTCGATGTCATGATCGAGCCCAACTGAGAATCGAACCAGACCTTCCGACAAGCCCATCCCACGTTGTAATTCTTCAGGAATCTCAGAAGAAGTACTTTTTCCGGAATTGCTGAAAAGCGTCTTGAAATAACCCAGGCTCACTGCCAGGTAACCCACACCTTCTTTTTGCATGGCTTCCATAAAAGTACTTGCCCTTTCTGCAGTCTTCAAATCCAGGCCTAACATCCCACCAAAACCAAAACCAGGATTCATAATCTTTTTCAGGGTCTGGTGTCCCGGATGACTTGCTAAACCAGGATACATAACAGCCACGCCTGCTTCCGTGAAACGTTCAGCCAGGTACATCGCATTCTGACTGTGTTTCTGCATCCGGATATGGAGGGTATGCATATTTTTCAGGATGCTTGAGGAACGAAGCGGGTCAAGGACAGGCCCGAGCAACATCGCAGTTCCGTTGTTGACATCCACCAGGTCGCTGATAAACTGGTTGTCGCCGCAGATAGCCCCGGCAACGCAGTCGTTTTTGCCGTTGATAAATTTTGTCATGCTGTACAACACGACGTGAGCGCCATGTAAATACGGAGAAACGATCATGGGCGTAAAGGTGTTATCGACCAAAAGCCTAACATTGTGCTTGTTCGCAATACGACCCAATTCAGGAATGTCAGCAATCTGAAGCATCGGGTTGGTCATCGTCTCAGTATAGATGATCTTTGTATTGGGACGAATGGCTTTTTCTACCTGTTCAAGATTGGTGATGTCGACAAAAGTTACCTGGATGCTGAATTTCAGCAGGTAGTTTTTCAGGAAGGCGAAAGTGCCTCCATACACACTGGCAGAAGAAACAATATGATCACCACAAGAGATGTGTTGAAAGATAGCCGAGGTGATGGCTCCCATCCCTGAACCTGTAACCCAGGCAGCCTCAGTGCCTTCCATGGCAGAAAGTGCGTCGGATAAATATTTATTTGAGGGATTCCAATGACGTGAATACAGGTAACAACCTTCTTTGGTGCCGTCGAAAGTCTCAGTCATTGACCGTGCTTCGAGAAAGGTATAGGTTGCGGAATCGGTAATGGAAGGGTTTACGTCGCCAAATTCTCCAAAATGGAGCTGGTCCTGGATGCGGGAAGCTGGATCGAATTTCATGGTAGCAATTTTAGTATTAGAGCACGAAGGTAGTAAAAATTGCGGGATATAGACTCAAATCCCCTCGCTGCTTGCGCTCCACGGTTCCTCGACTTGCCGAGATGTAGGCGAATTAAAGTGTATTGAACATTTCTATCTGTCGCACTGTTAATTTTAAAAAAACTTCGATGTCAAAAAAAGAAACCCTTTGCAAATGGGATAAAGACCAGATAAAGGAAGAATGGAATGCGCTTGTCGCAATAATTTCTGAACCAACTCATATTTGCAAAAAGTGTGCCCGGGCTGTCAATGATAAAGACCGCGTCTGCAAACCCGAAAAAATCAAATAATTCACCCCCATTTGCATAATAGCCTTTAGCCCAATCGCCTAGTAGCCCAGTCGCTCAATCACCCCCCTCAGCTCACTATAGTCCATAGCCACCGGAAAGCCCGGAAACTCCTCCCTTACCTTATCCGGCGGACGAAACAAAATCCCATGGTTCGCTTGTTGTATCATCCCCATATCGTTGTATGAGTCACCAATGGCGATCACTTGGTAGTTCAGCCCCTGGAAAGCCTTCACTGCCTGGGTTTTCTGATCTTGCTGACGAAGGGTATAACCGCAGATCATGCCCTGCTCATCTACATTCAGCTCATGGCAAAGGACGAGTGGATTGCCAAGTTTTTCGATAAAAGGCCCTGCAAACTGTACAAAAGAATCTGTCGTTATCACCACCTGGCATCGTGAACGGGCCCAGTCGAAAAACTCCTTTGCACCTTCCAGTAAAGGCAAGGTGGCTATGACATTTTGTATATCCTTCAGGCTGATTTGGTGTTCCCTGAGTATCACGATCCGCCAGTTCATGAGTTTATCATAATCAGGCTCATCTCTTGTCGTGCGGCAAAGTACTTCGATGCCAGTCTTTTTGGCGACATTCACCCAAATCTCAGGGGTAAAGACGCCTTCCATGTCAAAACAGATCAAATTCATGTTAATACAGAATAAATTATTGTTGGTTAATACCTTGCCCTTTTGGGGGCAATGAACAAGCACTTTATTAATCCGATTTCAAAAGATATTCTTTAAACCTGGCATAATTATTTTCCAAAAACGCGAATTCTTCATCACTTTGCTCCAGTTCTTTCAAACTTTCAGGCAGTTCCGGGTCAAAGCCCAGCAAATGTTGAATCTCTTCAGGGAATTTCGCAGGGTGCGCCGTCTCAATAGAGACACAGGCTGTATCATCAGGGTTTTCCTGAAGATATAGCTGCAATCCGGCCCAACCCACTGCCCCATGAGGCTCCAGCAACAAATGGTGATTGCCCCATGCATCCCTGATACATTGCCGGGTTTCTTCGTCCGTGATACTGACACTCCAGATTTGTTCCCGCATGGTTTTCATATTGGGAGGGATTGAAATATTGCCTTTTTCATCCATCACGCCACCATAAAAAGCCAGCAAACGTGCCAGGTTGCTGGGATGTCCGACGTTCATCGCGCTGGAAAGACAATTTCGTGAAGGCTCGTTTTTCCGATAAACACCGCTGTCAAGGAATTCCGGGAACTCATCATTTTCATTCACCGCAATAACAAAACGTTTCACAGGCAATCCCATCTTCATCGCGATCACCCCTCCCATCATATCCCCAAAGTTCCCCGATGGTACCGAGAAAATCACAGGCCTGACGGGTGACGCATGGCGGGCAATGCGTGAATAAGCCCAAAAGTAATACACCGCCTGCGGCACCAGCCTTCCAATATTGATAGAATTCGCCGAACTAAGGTTCAGCTTCAACAAATCAGGATCGGCAAAAGCCTGTTTCACCAAAGCCTGGCAGTCATCGAATTTCGCATCAAGAGCCAGAATTCTGATGTTTTTGCCCAATGTGGTCATTTGCTTTCTTTGACGATCGGTGACTTCATCCTTTGGGAAAAGCACCACAACTTTTATGTTCTTAAGTCCGAGGAAAGCATTGGCAACCGCACTGCCGGTATCTCCTGAAGTCGCAGTAAGAATAAGCAGTTCACCATCTTCCTTGTTTAAAAAATGAGCCATCTGCCTGCCCATCATCCTTGCGGCAAAATCTTTAAAAGAGGCTGTTGGCCCCTGATCGAGTCTTAAAATGTGTTGCCGGTCAGTCACAGATTCCAAGGGCACTGAGAAATTATAAGCATCCCGACACATTTCCCTGAGCACATCATCGGGAATTTCTTCTTCAGTAAACTTCTTTATTATATGGTATGCGATTTCGGGGTAGTCCATTTTTTCGAATGCGGTCAGTTCTGCCTCGCTGACTTGCGGGATATGCGTGGGCAGGTATAGTCCGCGATCAGGAGCCTGTCCTTGCAACAAAGCTTCTCTATAGCTAACGAGATCAGATTCGAGGTTGGTTGAATAATAATCCATTGGCCTAGTCCTGTAAACGTGATGAAGAGGCACCACCCGCACTAAATGCCGGAGTGCTATATAATATGGTATCACCTCCTAATGCCATCAAAGCCTGGTCGATGTCACGGATAATATCATCAGGATGCTCTCCCCCGACACAGAGCCGGATGAGGTTATCAGGGATATCAGCCATCTTACGGGCTTCTTCACCCTGCTGCGAATGCGTGCTGATGGCAGGAATCGTAGCCACACTCTTGATCCTGCCCAGGTCTGTTGCCCTGTAGATCCGTTGGAAGTTGTCGAAAACCTTACGCGTCGCCTCTGCCCCAGCCTTAATACGGAATGACATCAGGTGTCCATAGCGGTTTACCGGCATACCATAATATATAGGATCTTCTGCATCAACCAGGAAAAGGTAGTCAGAAGCAAGCTTATGCAGCGGGTGACTGGCCATTCCGAGGTAATCCACCTGTTCGATGGCAGGATGTTGCGCCAGGAAGTCAGCAATCCTTTGCGTAGAGCGGCTGACCATATCAATACGGCTGCGTAAGGTTCGGATGTCGTTCAAAGCAAGAATGGCACTCATTGGCGAGAGATTCGGTCCATTGTCGCGGTTGGGTAGCATCTTTAAATAAGCACAGAAATCAGCTTTCATCTCCTCACTACCAAACCTTGAAGTGATCCCCTTGCGGGCGATAACGGCACCGGCGATTACGAAACCACTGGTAGCCAGCGACTTTGTCACGCTTTGCACCACAATATCAGCGCCATGTGCCAAAGGACGCAACAAAGCCGGGGTGGCCACCGTCGAGTCGATAATCACCGGAAGCTCATATTTATGTCCCAGTGCCACCAGTTTATCCAGGTCGAAGAAAGAAAGGGAGGGGTTACTGGGCATTTCACCATAGAGGAAACGAGTATTTTCATCTATTTTACGTTCCCATTCATCAAAGTCGTTTGAATTGCAGATCCTGCGCCATTCGATATAGCGTTCACTTTCTTTACGCTGGGCGAACTGCTGGTAGGTGCCGCCATACAATTGGCAAGTAGCTACAAAATTTATTGTTGCGGACGGCCGTTTTGGATCCACCACGAGAAAAGGGTCAATGGCACTCTGAATAGCAGCCATACCGGATGAAGTGGCGATACAGCCCGTCTCAATATCCGCACCATATCCCTCTAAGAGTGCCAATACGCCTTCAAGATAGTATATTGAGGGGTTCGCGATTCGGCTATAGCACCAGGTAGGGATCTGGTAACCCAATGCTGCTTCCATCTCAGCGCTGTCGTGGAAACCCTGGGAGGAAGAAAGATAGACAGGTTCAATGAGAGATCCCTGGTTAAAGTCGAGGGCTTCCTGCATGGAGTATATCCCATGAACGGCAAGGGTGTCGAATTTACAAGACTTGAGCTGTGCTTTATAGTTGCTGTGCCACTCGGCGGCCTGGCGGGCGGCTGAGGTGTAGTGGGTGGGATGTTTCATGGGTGGGGTATTGGGCTGAGGGTTGTTGGGCTGAGGCCTGAAAGGATTAAATATAGAGTTTAGATGGAATTAGGGTGATTCAGGGATAAATATAATAAAATATGCAAAATGAAGCTTAGGATAAGTTTTGGGGAATCGCTTTTTGGTGTCCATTTATGAGACAATCAGCCTATTGTGCTGTTTTTCAACATATTGAATTTGCGTTCACTTTGCTTTTATGGATTGATGCCAGCAA
>SESG01032177.1_pt1 | contig 96595 bp, 132 predicted proteins | sample 3171421 | NCBI WGS metagenome assembly SESG01 (sample SAMN10866946, study PRJNA518727) | freshwater metagenome | biome: subpolar coniferous forest; feature: holomictic lake; material: water; isolation source: holomictic Lake 227, 6 m and 8 m depth | place: Canada: near Kenora, Ontario | collected...
TAATATCAGCTACTGGTAACATTACAGCAACAGGTAACATATCTGGTGCATATATTTTAGGTAATGGAAGCCAATTAGCAGGTGTAGTTGCTACCTCAGTCGGTACATTACCTAGTTTAAGTGTAACTGGTAATGCTAATGTGGGTAATCTCAATACTGCTGGGTTAGCATCAGCTACTGGTAATATAATTGGTGGTAATATATTAACTACTGGATTGATATCAGCCACATCAACCATCACTTCGGCAGCAAATATTATTGGTGGTAATATTACTACTGTTGGATTAGTAACTGCTACCGGTAACGTAACTGGTGGTAATATTACTACTGTTGGATTAATAACTGCAACTGGTAACGTAACTGGTGGTAATTTATTAACTGCCGGATTAATGTCATCAACTGGTAATGCAATACATGGCAATATATTAACTGTCGGATTAATGTCATCAACTGGTAATGCAATACATGGTAACGTTAACACTCTTGGTGTTGTTTCCGCTGGTGGTAATATTATAGTTGGTGGCAATGCTTCGGTATATGGTAACGTAGTATTTCCTGCTATTCCTAATATTGGATTAATTGGGTCATTAAGTTTAGCATCATACAGCGCAAATATGATATCTAGTGGTAACGTAACAGGAAACTTAGCAAGCACTTTAAGTAATTTTACTATGGAAGGCTGGTTATATCCCACAAGTACTATTCCAACTACATTTAAAAATGTATGGGTGATAGGAGATGGAACAAACTCAAGCCCTACCCCTAATCAGTTTATGATGACGGTATCTAATAATGCAGGAACAGCAACATTTTATCTATATTCAGGTAGTTTGAATCAGGGTCAGATGTTTCTTGCATCTTCGGTACCTGCAAATACATGGACTCACATAGCGTTAGTTAAAGTTTCGTCTACTTTAAGTTGTTATGTAAATGGAACCTTGGCAGGAACGGTCACCAGCATTGTTACCCCAGCATCTACTCAGTTTTTTATTAATGCTGTGAGTACAGGTGTATACCAAAGTAACTTCCGCATTACCAATACTGCGGTATATACAGCAAACTTTACTGTACCAATTGCCCCGTTAACCGCTATTGCTGGTACACAATTATTAACATTACAAAGTGCAACTTTAATTGATAATGGACCATACGCGATTTCATTAACTAGTAGTGGTACGACAATGGTTGCTTCGCCTCAGCCATTTGCTGGTACACCTGGTGCAAACTTCTTGTTTGATGGCTCTGGTAGTTGGGTATCTAGCGGTAATCTTATTCCGTCAGCAAACATAACATACAATTTGGGTAATAGTACCAATCGTTGGGGTACAATATATGGTAATATTATAAGTGTAGCTGGCAACGTAACTGGTGGTAATATATTAACTGCCGGATTAATGTCATCAACTGGTAACGTAACTGGTGGCAATATATTAACAGCTGGGTTAATTTCAGCAACATCAACAATAACATCAGCAGCAAATATTGTTGGTGGTAATATTACTACTGTTGGTTTAATTTCAGCTATTGGAAATATTACCGGTGGTAACCTATCAGTTGGTACTGGTACTATTACAGTTAACAATATTGTTAATGGTAGTACTAGTGCTACTGGTAATATTGGCAGTGCTACAGTACCGTTTAATACAGTATTTGCTAAGGCAACTTCAGCACAATATGCTGACTTAGCTGAATTATATCTAGCTGATGCAGAATATGCTCCCGGAACAGTAGTATCGTTTGGTGGTGAATTTGAAGTAACAGGAAGTACTGTTACTAGCGATGCTAGAGTAGCTGGTATTGTATCAACTAATCCAAGTTATCTAATGAACAGCGGATTAACTGGTGAAAATGTCGTGGCCGTAGCCTTACAAGGGCGTGTCCCATGTAGTGTAACCGGCACAGTGCGTAAGGGTGATATGCTGGTAAGTAATGGTGACGGCACAGCTCGTGCTGAAGCAAATCCAGCAGTTGGTACAGTAATTGGTAAAGTACTTGATAATTTTGATGGTGAAATTGGTATTATAGAAGTCGTTGTTGGTATTAGATAACAAATACTTAATGACATAGAAAAATTATGCCTACTTTAATGGATATAGATTTAACATCGGATGGCATGGTCACTTTTTATTTTTAACTGTTTTACATAATGAGTTCATGCTGTTACAAGTTCAGATACATAGTATAATACACGGCATCAATCACTTACTATGACGTTTGCAACTGTGATTGTATAATCGCTATTTTATTTCGTACAGCTTCAAAATTTATGGTTGACCATAAACCCGGATGTAATGGTTTAGGCCATGTGCCAGCATCAATCCAGGCATATCCTAGGTGCTCATCATTAAGAATAGGCTTAAATTCATCTGCTACAATGCAAAAGAATGTATTGTATACAAAACCGTTATCGGCACTTGTAAATTTTTCTAGGGGCATTAGCTTGATATAGTCAGGCATTGAGCCTAATTCTTCTTCACATTCACGAACCATAGCAGCCATTATGCTTTCACCTAATTCTATTTTGCCGCCTGCTAATCCCCATGAATCAGGATTCTTAATATCATTGCGTAATAGATATAGATAACGATTGGTAAACTGACTATAAAACCAAATGCCAACAGCATTGACCGTATTTAAATTATGAGACTCCATTTGCCTCCGGGATATTGACCTTGATATGATTTAACCCAGTTATAACCTGTCCAACGATATTGAATTTCTGTGGTAATGTTTGTGACATATTGTGTATTTACTGGACTTGAAGTGCTATCAAAAGTAATTACCCATCGAGAGCCGTCATACTGTATAATATCATTGGGATATGCTATTAATATTTCGCCAAATGTTCCCGCCCACGCTTGTGCGTAGCCATTGTTACTGCCTGTTGATTCTGTTAATAGATAACGTTGTCCGATAGCAGCAGCTGGTAATCCTTCGCCAGGTCCGCTAACACGTGGATTTATAACTGAGTTTACTGGCAACAAGGTGTTAGCAGGAATAGACTCTGGAATTACAGAAAATAATAAAAATTGATCGTTGGTAGGATCAAAACTTACATTGCCATATACTTGACTGCCATCTTCTTGTGTTAGTGCGACTACACTAATACCAGGTCGTAATACGCCGTACAGGTTAACAACAGGAGTCCATAGTACATTACTAGGCTCAACTGGGCTAGGTGCTGGTAATTGTTGATTATTTTCATCAAGTACAGCAGAACGTGATAAAATTTGTAATTTATTGCCAATTAATACTACCTGGTAGCTGTAAGGTGTAATGTACTGTCTAGTTCCAAGTAATAAGTCACTGTCAGCAATGGCATTTACCAAATCACCTGAACCGTCAAATACAGAGGCAATAATTGTTTCAACAATGCCTAATTTTTTAACTTTAGCAGGCAATGATAACCATACAGGTAAAGCAAATTTGATAGTGGAAATGTCAATGGGATCTTCTGTTCCCTGTGGAATACTTCTGCTTGACCAACCGGTTGAAACTAATTCCACAATGCTTAAACTAGACCAATCTAGAAAATTATCTGTACTTTGTATCTCAAGACTAGGATTGAATAATGGTAATATTTGTTCCATTAATTGCATTTTTTGATTGGTATTACTAGTCCAAATGTCTAAATTGATTGATAATTTGTATGGTGCTGGCATGTATCGCTCAACAGTAAATGCGTTACCCTGAGTAGTTTCATAAGTGCCGGTTGCTTCATCATATTCACGTTGTCTAATAGATTTGTTATCAACATAGGTTGGGTTCTGCATACGGGCACGATCAAAATCTAGTCCTGTAATATGAAATGTCATTAACGGCGTAGATGGCATATTACTGGCACTGTTTTCTTGGAGAATAGTTTGAACTTGCCGTGTACTATCACCGTATCTAACAGGAACTCTGTACAGAGTATCGCCTGTGTTGGCAGCACCAGCCTCGTTACGTCCAAATTCTACTTGGAATCCAGAAAACATTCTTGCGAATTGCGTTAGGTAACGACGAACTTGTCCGTCGAAAAAGTATTGTTGCATTATCGCCCTTTAGGTCTTGGGTTAGGTGGTAAATTTCCGCCTTGATTGCCATTATCAGCTTCTGGTCTAAGCAATTCTGACAATGATTGACGAGAAGGAATATTACCCTGATCGGTTGTATTTACCGTATATGTATTATTAACAAACGAACTACGCTGAGTTCCATTTGTGGTTCCCCAATCTAATGGAGTACGAACATCTTCGCTAATTGCTAGCCAGTTTGCTCCGCTGAATCTAAACAAACGATTTGGATAATAATCCAACCGTAAACAGTAATCACCCTTGCTTGGATTTAATGGAAAACTAACTCCGGGTGTAACTGGCAATCCATTTGGAGCCAACTTGTCGCCTGTCAAATAGCCCATTGTCCACCCAAAATCAGTTGGAGTATTGCCTTCTCCTGATTGTGCACCATCTACGGTGGGAGCAGTTTGGTCAGTAAATAATCCTTGTCCACTAGGTTGACCGCTTTCAGTATTTGGTAATATATAAAATGATACGTTATCGTATCCTGATTGCGGAACTTCAATATTAGCTTGTACAACTAATGCATCATTGATCTGTAATTCTCTGTTTCTTGTTGAATTTACATCACCCATTGTAGTTGGGTTTTCAATCAATGCCCAGTAGTTTGGATCAATAATATTAGTTCCAGGTGGTACATTTTTAGTTGCTGAATAATATTTTCCGCCGTTATTAACTACCATTCCTTGTGGATAAAAATTTCCATCATCCCAAATATTGTCTGGCATTAATGGTTGATTAATGATTTGTTGGTATTCTTGAGCATTTACCATAGGGGTAGCTTGAATTCGCCATAAGTGAGGTAACCATGTCTGACTAAACCCTTCTGCAGCAAAAGCTGCGTCTTGAATAACATAATATCTAGGCAAGGCTCTTGTAATATTTTGGTTTAATGGGTTATAATCTTTCATATTAGGCAATTCTAGTACATCGCCTGTCATTAATTTACGCCCAAAACTGTCAATCATGTCGTTGTAATGAAATGTAATGTACAGAGTATCGTTGTTTAAAAACAACCCGAATTGAGACAAGTTGAAGTTAATATCTTGCATCGTATACACGCCACGCATGATATAAATGTTAGGGTCATACGCACGATCACGGTTTTCTAACAACAGCAAATCTTCAATAAACAGTGGATTTTCTGTATTATATACTGGTAATGTAGCATCTTTATTGCCGGGACTGTCTGTTGTATCTACAATTGGTCCCATGTATTTGTGTACATACATATCTAGACCTCCAACTGTATATCGCTCGGATATGATACGATCCAAATACTGGTAGTCATTGGTTCTATTCGGTCTATATAGGCTGAGTCTTGGCATAGTCAAGTATTTAGTTAGGATTCAATTGACAATTAATTAGAAAACACATATAATTACTGTATGGATGAAATTTTAGAACGATTATCAATTGCCGAAAAACAACTTAGCGGAGTTAGAAATAAAGTGGCATTGCGTGATCTGCAAAAAATGATAAGAAATATTGACTCTGTTGTCAAAGAAATCAGCAGAGAATCAGTGGAATGTAGACGACTTAAAAAAGATACTGTAAGATACAATGATTTAAAAGCATCAGCAGTAATACTATTAGACAACCTAGATCATCATATAATTTTTGCGATGTTACTAAGTTGACATTTTTTAACTTATACTATATAATATAACTATGAAAAAACTATCAACTACAATTAAACGACTGGTCCCGCGTGGAGAAGATGCCAAATTTATTGGATCAGAGCCGGAGTGGCTTACTCAACCCACTGATGAAACTCGTGTTGGAACCTTAGCAAAAGCGTTCAATTGGTATAATTATTCCTATGGTCGTAAGGATGCCAAGGATCTAATTATTCAGTATTTTGAAGTGAATAAGAAAGCTAAAGAATTAAAACTAATGCGCGGTATTCCAGATAGTCGTGTAAAAACAACAACAGGTTGGATCTGTAGGATGTCAGTAATGGGCTTACAGCTTAAGGATTACGAACAATCTATTCTGGATGAGCATCTTGCTGAATTATTAGCTGGCAAGCAAGAAGAACAAAAAGTTGCCGCTACATCAGAAGAAACTGCTCAACAAAAGCTAACTATCCAAGATCATCTCAAAGAAAAAGCATCTGAATGTGCCGCTGAACTTGATGGCATGTATGATGATTTTATTGATGCTGATGCTAAAATGTCGGCAAATTTTAAGCCTATCGCCTTAATTCGTGGCATGAATATTGCTACTCAAATGATTCCTCACATCACAGCAGTTTGGAAATTACGACTGGCAGAACTTGAGGAAGTTGTGGAGGGAAAAGATCCGCAACTAGTTGAGGGATACAGTCATCTTACTAAAACTCAGCTAAAAAGCTGTGTAAAATTCTGTGAAACTGTACTCGCAGACTGTCAATCTTACATCTCAATTAAGAAAGTAGAACGTAAACCTCGTGCGAAAAAAGCAGTTAGTCCTGAAAAAGTAGCACTAAAGTTTAAATATCTTAAAGAATTTGCCGAACTTGGACTTAAATCTTTGCCTGCCACTAGTCTCGTGGGTGCGTCTGAAGCGTTCATTTATGATACGGCAAAGCGTAAATTGATCTATGTTCTCGCGGACACTCACGCGGGAACATTTACAATTAAAGGATCATCGTTGATTGCATTTGATGCGCTGGCAACTGTACAAAAGATCCTAAGAAAACCCAAGGAACAAATTAAAGCTATTATGAGTGTAGGTAAACCGGCTGCTCGTAAAGCATTTAAAGAGATCAAATCCACGGAAATCAAGTACACGGGACGTAGCAATGACAACCTGGTTATCTTAAAGGCATGGTAAATCTGCTAAATATATATAAATGGAGTCTATATGGCAGAACAATCTCAATCTACGTTAGAAACGCTTAAACAAGATCTAATTGAATACGTTAGGCTTCAATTAGGTGATGATATTATTGATATAGAGCTGGATGCCAGTCATTATGAATCAGCATACCGAAACTCTATCGGTACCTATCGTCAACGGGCACAAAATGCCTATGAAGAAAGTTATACGTTTATGGAACTGGTAACTAACGTAAACATTTATGATCTTCCTGATGAAGTTATTCAGGTAAGACAAATCTTCCGTAGAACATTTGGCGACTCTTCTGGTCCAAATGCCTCCAATTTTGACCCATTTAGCCAGGCTTCGTTGAATGTTTATCTAATGAACTTCAATGTGGCAGGTGGATTGGCAACATATGATTTCTATTCACAGTATGTTGAATTAGCCGGTCGTATGTTCGGTGCCTACATGAACTACACATGGAATCCGGTTACTAAAAAACTTCAATTAATTCGTGATCCTAAGGGTTCCGGAGAGAATGTCTTGTTATGGACATATAACTTAAAGCCAGAGGTAAATCTGCTCAGTGATTATCAAATTCGTCAATGGATTCGTAATTATATGTATGCCAATTGCAAGATGATCATAGGTGATGCCCGTGAAAAGTTTGGCACTATTGCTGGCCCGCAGGGCGCAACAACACTAAATGGCACTGCAATGAAGGCTGATGCCAAGGAATTGATGGCGCAATGTCTTAAAGATCTAGTTGACTATGTAGATGGTAGTCAACCTTTGACCTGGGTTATCGGATAAAATAAACTTGACTAAAAATAAAACTCAAGAAGCCACTATGCTGTTGCTTAATCCCAGTGGACATAATCGTAAGGACATTCATACTGCCTATCGAACACTGGCTAGTATGTATCATCCTGATCGGATATCAGATCCGACACAACAGAAAAAAGCGGCAGAACTCATGATATCCATAAATAAATTATGGAATACATATCAATCAAATCCTGATTTTTCGCATACTCGTGAGGTTATAGCATCATTTCATAGATCAAAAATTGGTCCATTACATAACAAATATTACAATCAATCCAAGTAATTTAACTTGACAATTAATATTCTTTCTATTATAATTTATAAATGGACATAATGATAGATTTAGAAACGCTAGCTGCTTCTCCTGACGCCGTTATTCTAACAATAGCGGCTCAATGCTTTGATCCCTTAGGAAAAGGGTACAGTGACAAATTTCAATACTATGCTCGTATCACACTAGATAGTCAGGAAGATCGTGTCATCAATGATAGCACTATTGAGTGGTGGGGTACACAACCAGAAGCTGCAGCAGAAGCACTTGCTGAAGATAATCGCATTCCACTAGATCAAGCTCTTGATGAGCTACATAAATTGTGTTGGAAATGTGATTTAATCTGGACAAACGGTATAACTTTTGATATATGTATTCTAGAAAACGCCTATACAAAGTTAGGAAAACCTCTTCCATGGCAGTTTTTCAAAGTTAGAGACGCTAGGACTGTGTATAGTCTATGGCCAGATTGTCCAAAACCTGTTACTAGCCATCATGCGTTAGAAGATTGCCGCAGACAAATTGCTATGTTACAGAAAACTCTTAAGCACCTAGATGTAACAAAACTTAAATGATTAATCTTAAATCTACCAGTCCAAAATACAACCCATATGTTCCTGAAAAGAGTCTCAGACCCAAGTGTGAACACGAAGGCTGTTCTGAGCCAAAGGTTATTTGCACTATATCTAAAAAAACTAACGCCCCATTATACAACAGATTGTGCCGTAAGCATCATAATCAAAAATACTACAACGGTGAACCTTCTGTAAATTCTACTGCTAAAAAATTGGGATTGCCTACTTGGAAATATGTTGAACGTGCTGCTCTAATACGTGGATTTAATTCATATAATGAATATGAAAGATGGTTAAAATCAAAACCAAAACAAGCATTGCCAACAATTAAAGACATTATATTCACAGAAATTAGCACAAGATCCAGGATAACTACAGCAAGATGATTTCTATAGAAATTGTCAATGAATTAAAGGATACCGTTGAAATAGGAGAGCTATTAAAACGATCATTCGTGTACAAATCCAACGGCAAAATGCCTTCTTTACTATCCAAAAATGTAGAACATAGAATTGAAATAGAGAAAATAACATATCTAATCAACTTAATTGAGAATCCAAAGTTTTACATATTAGCAAAAGATCAACAAAAAATAGTTGGATTTGGAATAGTTAGCGAGTCAAGCTTACAATATTTTTATGATTTAACCTGGGTATGTGTTGACCCGGATTATAGAAATCAAGGATTAGGTAAACAAATAACAGCTAAGGCAGTGGAATTTGCCACAAGTCGTGATAGAACAATTATAATTACAACAGAGATTCCTAAGTTTTATACAGACTTAGGATTTATACAACTAGGATCCCATCGTCCAGGTTGGTATTTAATGTCATCAATGATAAAGGACAATATATGATTATCGGAATTTCTGGCCTAATAGGCAGCGGCAAAGATACTGTAGCTGATTATCTAGTAAACGTACATGGATTTCGCAGAGAAAGTTTTGCAGGAACTCTAAAAGATGCAGTATCAGCCGTATTTGGATGGGACAGAATTCTGTTAGAAGGACGTACTAAGGCATCTAGGGAATGGAGAGAGCAAGTAGATTTATGGTGGGCAGAACGATTGCACATGCCTCATCTAACTCCACGCTGGGTCCTACAGTACTGGGGAACAGAGGTAATGCGTAAAGGCTTTCATGATGATATTTGGATAGCTAGTATTGAAAACAAAATTCGTAATCTTCCAGATAACGTAGTAATCTCAGATTGTCGTTTTCCAAATGAAATTTCTGCAATTAAATCATCTGGTGGCATAGTTATTCGAACAAAGCGAGGCCCTGATCCAGCGTGGTTTCATGCGGCAGAAGTGGTAAATGGTGGTCCCACCCAGAATTTAAGTTGGGCTAGTAACAAGTCAGTATTGGATAATTATAAGGTACATGCCAGCGAAACAGCATGGGCGGGCACAGAGTTCAATCATGTGCTAAACAATAATGGTACAATGGATGAGCTATATGCTCAAGTTGATTTGTTAGTATCAGGTATTAAGAACACTAGTGATCTGTCTCAAGATCTCCCTGCTTCCAAGGTAAATCTGACTTAGCCACATCCACCACACAATTTTGACAAATTGTTTTGAGATTTTGTAATATATTGTTGTTTAGATTCCCATCTATGTGAAAAACTAACATCTGAGCAGCCCACCTTGATCTAAAGCCACAACGATCACATACTGTTTTCTTTTTGTATCCAGTCAACTCCCATCGCATTTTTGGAACCTTAAGTTTTTTATTTTTTCGTAGGCATTGAGAACACATGCTACGGTAATAAATTCGTCCATACTTATGATATGCTATAGCTCGTGGACGTTGTTTGCAAATGTTACATGTTGGACGATGTTGTGAAATATTGGCTTTTTTTTCTTTTTCTTTTTGTAAAGTTAGTGCTAAGACCGCTTTTTCTTGTTTAATTTTTTCTTCTTTTTCTAGTCTATACTGTGTCCTAGCAAGTTTTCGTTGCTCTACTGCTGCTGCATGATCTTGCTGTTTTTGAAGTTTTTTTTGATTTCTAGCTTTTTTATTTTCGGCTACTTGATTTTTTCGCTCCTGCTCACGTAAAACTTTTCTGTCTCCGTATCTTATTAGTCTGGTATTTTTTGCTTTTTTTAATGTATCCGCATCACGCTTTTTTCCTTTTTGCCACCCGGGCCCACGATGCCCGCCTATAGTGATATTCCACCCTATGTTTTTATTCGGCCTTAGTGTATTTTCTAAAATATAGCAATATTCTTCTTCGCCACATAAAAAAATATCAACAATAAATTTGTCCCATCCGTACTTTTTGAATGCGTATTTTAAGTGCGGATTTGTATGAGTATCATTGGTTAAACTGCGTATATGATGAGTTACTCGTTCATCTAAGTTTTTAGATACCCCAACATAGCCTTGGGTATAAATATCAGTATGACTAGTAAGATGAATCCAATATATTACAGCTTCGTTGTAGATTACCATATCTATATTTATGCGTTGATAACCAATAAAAAATTAATTTTTGTATATTTATAAATGCTAGCAATTATTGTTTTTTTCAATAATTTAATAAATATTCTTATATTCATTATAAGGATTTAAATTATGTCGAACACACTAGTTTCCCCAGGCGTTCAAGTTACTGTAGTTGACCAAAGTCAGTATCTTCCAGCAGCTACAAACTCAGTACCTCTAATGGTCATAGCAACTGCGTCTAACAAACTGTCGGGAGATGGCGTAGGCATTGCCCCAGGCACATTAGCCATTAATGCTGATAAATTATTCCTGGCAACAAGTCAGCGTGCTCTATCTGCAAATTATGGATCTCCATTCTTTTATCAAACAACTAACGGTACACCTATTAACGGGTACGAACTTAATGAATATGGTCTCCTTGCTGCTTATTCAGCACTAGGTGTTACTAATCAATGTTATGTTATTCGTGCTGATATTGATTTAGCTGCGCTTTCTGCTAGCTTAACTCGCCCAACAGGCAACCCAGATAACAATACTACCTGGTTAGATACAGATAATACTACATGGGGAATTTATCAGTGGAATAAAACAACATCTACTTTTACTAATCAAATTCCATTAGTAATTACTGATTCAATATACTTAAATACAGCTTCCCCAGTGCCATTACAAAGTTATGGTAGCATTGGAAATTACGCTGTAACAGCCACATATACTACAAATCCTAACTACTTCAAGCGTGGCGGACCAACAACAACTCAATCAAATGATACAAGAATCACAAGTCTGTATAATACATGGGTACAACTTGGCAGCGCAGAATGGCAATCAGCATGGTCTACTGTTAAGGGTACTACCACTCCTTCTAGTGTAACTGCTGGTAACACATTTACAATTAACGGTGTAACAATTACTGTTCCAGTCAGTCCAAATAACACAGTTACTGGCATAGTTGATGCAGTTACAACAGCTGGGCTAACTGGCGTGTATGCTGCTAATATTGGCGGTTCTTTTAATTTATATGCTGATTTTACCGCGGCTGGAGTTAACCTTGCTATCACGGGTGCGTCAGGCACTGGCACAACTGCTACATTAACATTTGCTAGTCAAGTTTCTGCTCCGTTTACAGTTGGTAGCTCAATTTCAGTTAGTAACATGAATCCAAATGGATATAATGGAACTTATACTGTTACAGCTTGTAACACAACATCAGTCTCTTTTGCGTCAACTACTGTTACAGCATATGTTAGCGGTGGTAAAGTTGGTATTCCAACTGGTACTGTTGTTGTCGCAAATGGCACAGGTACAGCTCTTACTACATTAGGCGTGACGGCACAAACTTATACATGCCCACGATATCAAGCAAGCCCTAGCTTTCAAGTACCAACTTGGAGCCAAGGTGGCTCAAGTGCTATTGGAACAACTGGTTCAATTTGGCAGAAAACAAACAATATTAACCTTGGTGTTAATTTAGTTCTGAAACAGTATAACTCAGCTTTAGATGTTTTTGTAATTAAAAATGTTCCTGTATACTCAAGCGGAAGCACAGCAATTTATGGTTTGGATCCATCTGGCGGCGGAGAAAATATTCCTGCTGGTTCATTCTATTCAAAATATGATCCACTTAACAATCAACTAGCTGGGTTTACAATATATGAAAGATATGTATCTGGTGCTACTGTTGTTACTGGTGATACAGTTAATCAAACTTTCGTATCAGGTAACAGTTTCACCATTGCTGCAACACAGCCAGGCACATCATCATTAACAACAGCAACAGTTACACTTGGCGGAACTACTCCTAGTGCTTTTATTGCTGGGGTAAGTTCAGCTAACATTCCTTATGTTAGTGCTTCTATTGACAGTAATGGCGCTATTGTGTTTACACACAGCGCAGGTGGTAGTATTATTCTGACAAACGTTATCGGAACTCCTATTACAACAGCAGGTTTTACTGCTAGTACTTTCTTATGTTTACAGAATTATGTAAGCGGATCTGCATCAGGTATTGTATTAAGCAACTGGGTAAGTACTCCAACATTTACTTACACAGCATCTGGCACAGCACCTGATCAAAATCCAGATGATGGCACATATTGGTACTATAGTGATCCTACACAAGTTGATATTATGATTCAAAGCAATGGATCATGGGTAGGATATCAAACTGTAACTTCAGATTCCCGTGGATATGACTTATCACAGTGTAATGCCACTGGTCCTATTATCAGTGCATCCGCTCCTACAACGCAAACTAATACAGCAGCTAGTCCGTTGGTATACGGTGATTTGTGGGTTAACACAAGCGACTTAGAAAACTATCCATTATTATATCGTTGGGAATCTGTTAGTGGTGTTGATCAGTGGGTTCAAATCGTTAATGCAGATTCTACTCAATCTAGTGGTATTCTATTTGCTGATGCTCGTTGGGCAACTAATGGAATAACAGATCCTGTAAGTGGTACGTTACCTACAATAACAAGTTTATTAACTAGCAATTATTTAGATCCAGACGCTCCCAATGCTGGCTTATACCCAGCTGGAATATTGTTATGGAATACTCGTCGTTCAGGATTTAATGTTAAAACATATCAGTCTAACTATTTTAACAGTAGTAGCTATCCTACAGATGATTGGAATTCAACAACTGCTTATACTATTGGTGAATATGTTCAATATAATAGCGTTGTTTATGCTTGTATTGAAGGTAATACAAACCAAACTCCTGATGTGAGTGATACTTATTGGTCTGAACAAACTGTTACTAATACTTGGTTAACAGCAGCAGGTACTCGTACAGATGGTTCGCCATATATGGGTAGACAAGCACAACGAGAAATTATTGTACAAGCTATGAAAACAGCTATTGACACTAATACATCTATTCGTGAAGAACAAAATTCATATAACCTGATAGCAGTTCCTGGCTACCCAGAACTAGCACTTAACATGGTGGCATTGAACAATGAGATTAATAATGTAGCATTTTCTATCATTGATACTCCATTACGATTGTCCCCTGACGAAATTATCACATGGGCAACCAACAATAATGGATTAGGTCTAGCGACTGGTGACGGTAATTTAGCAGCAGGTGATAGTTATGGAGCAGCATTCTACCCAAGTTGCCAAACAACTGATCTAAGTGGTAATACTGTTGTTACATATCCAAGTCATATGATGACACGTACTATTATTCGCAATGATGAAATTGCTTATCCATGGTTAGCACCAGCTGGTACTCGCCGTGGTTTAGTTGACAATGCGTTCCAATTAGGTTACTTAACAGCTATAACTGGAGAATTCACGACATTAGGTGTGGGTCAATCTATGCGTGATGTACTGTATACAAACAATATTAATCCAATTACCTTTATTCCAGGTGTTGGTATTACTAACTTTGGTAACAAAACATTACAGTCAACAGCATCAGCATTGGATCGTATTAACGTAGCACGATTAATTTGTTACATCCGCGCAAGACTTGAAACGATTGGTAAACAGTATCTGTTTGAACCAAACGATCAAATTACTCGTAGTGAAATTACTAATACTATCACAGGTTTGTTAGTTGATATAGTAGCTAAGCGCGGTATTTACGACTACCTAGTAGTTTGTGATACCACAAATAATACTCCTACTACAATTGATCAAAACCAATTATGGGTTGATATTGCGATTGAGCCAGTAAAAGCAGTTGAATTCGTATACATCCCATTACGAATTGAAAATACTGGAATGATTGCCGCACAAACAGTAGCATAAAAATAATTGGGTAGGAAACTACCCAATTATATTGACTAAATAAAGTATATAGGAGATTAACCATGGCATCATCATCATTACTTAACTTGACAGTTCCGCTTGGCGGGCAAGGTCAGACACCATCATCGCAAGGCTTATTAATGCCTAAGTTGGCGTATCGTTATAGAGTTTTCTTTAACAACTTTGGTATCGGCGCTCCACCTTCTACTGAATTGACTAAACAAGTTATGAAATTTGATCGTCCGCACGTTCAATTTGAAGAAATTAAATTACCAATTTATAATAGTACTATTAAAATTGCAGGAAAACATTCTTGGTCAGATATTACGTGTGATATCCGTGACGATGCTGCCGGCAACGTAAGTCGTTTAGTTGGTCAACAATTACAAAAACAATTAGATTTTTTAGAACAAAGTTCAGCTCCTGCTGCTAATAACTATAAATTTGTGACACAATTACAAGTATTAGATGGCGGTAATGGTCTTAATACAGAGCGTATTTTAGAAAATTGGGTAATTGAAGGATGTTACCTAAAAGACGTTAATTATAATTCAATGGACTATGGTCAATCGGAAGCAGTTAAGATTACACTGTCTATTACATATGATAATGCCTTTCAAACTTTTGCAGGTTCTGATCAACCAGTCGGTGTTGGTGAAAATCTTGGCACACTTAGCCCAGCAGCTAATCCTGGATCTCTTGCAACTGCTCCAGCCATTGGCTAAACAGTAGTTACATGGGAACAGGTTACTTAGGTCAAGGCGGAGATTTGCAGCAAGATTCTGCGAATCTCCTACTTAAAGACTATAAACACGCTTCAAATATTTTCCTAAACAACGGATATCAACTTATCCCTAGGATGAAATTCCTATTTCATGTTAGGTTTAATATTAATACAGGCCAAATTGATCAACTAAAAAACAAGTATGGAAGTCCTACTGTTGCCACTCTTGGCATGATGGTTAAAAGTATTGATCTTCCAAAATATAAAATTGAAACTGATGTTATGAACCAGTATAATCGTAAACGAGTTATACAGAAAAAAATTCGGTATGAACCTTGCAGATTTTCTCTCCATGATGATCAATCTGACTTAATTCGTGGTATGTGGTATGATTACTATACCTATTATTATAAAGATGCTATACAAAAATATGATGGTGTACCTAATCAAAGCGGCACATTAGGAGAAACTGCTGGAAAAAGTAATGGGTACAACTACAATGTGTCAGACATTTACAATAATACTTTACAGTCTGCAGACTGGGGATATGTAGGTGAAAGTTATACTGATGGTACAAGCCCTAGAACAAGCTCAAATGGCAAACCTCGTTTCTTCAATGATATTACAATATATGGCATGAGTCAGAAAAAATATGCCTCATGGGTATTGATCAACCCACTAATTACTTCATGGGGAGGAGACACATATAACTATGATGAGGGTGGTGGTACAATGAAAGATGATGTTACAGTTGAATACGAATCTGTAAAATACTACGAAGGCGCGATTGGTGGTGAACAGCCATCTACCTCAGTATCTGGATTTGCCATACCAGGTTATTACGATACTCAACCTTCTGGAATCACTCGCCCGGGAGCAACAAATTCAGTATTTGGACAATCAGGAATTCTTCCGGCAGCTCAAGGCACTGTTAATGATTTACAGGCACCAGCTTCTGGAAGAAATGGATTACAAAATGTTATAGGCGCAGTACAGCGGCCAAGTGTCGCATCTGGCACAGGTGCTCAGCAAAATTTAAGTCAATCAGTGCAGCCACAATTACAACGTGAAGCAACCGCTGCGGCATTGAATAGTACTCCTGAATCTACAAGAGGCGCAGTTAATTCAAATACCGGCATGGCATTTCCTAGGGCAACGCCTATATTGCAAGCAAAGTACCCCGGGGCAGTCAGAGATCAGACACAACTATCTTATGAAGAACAATTAGCTCGTCAAGCAGCTCAAGAAGCTGGTCAATCAAGATTAGTAAATACGGTAGACGATTTTTAATAGAGTATAAACATGTCTAACATAAATGCTTTAAATTCTAACATTGATCTAACCGTACACATTTTTGATAGATTTTACAAATTTGAACAGGCTGTGCCTGCTCAAGAATACGATGCTGTTCACAGTTACTTCCAATCAGTATTTGATACTCCAGCGCAAGCCAGTAATTTCACTACAACTTTATTTCGCATATCATCAGCATCTGGCATACCAGCTATGGAATTATTACAGTCTATACAGGGAATGACTAAGCCACAAATTACATTGAATTTTGCTTTTTATCTAAACACATTTCAAAGTCCGTCAACCATGTTAGGTGTACAAGCTACAGTAATTCCTAATTATTATGTTGCCCACAATATCAAACAATAATTATGCCTACATTTCACCAAGGAATATATGAGGTAAATAACGCAAACAAATATGTAGGAAAAGGTAAGCCTAGGTATCGTAGCAGTTGGGAAAGAACATTTTGTATGTTTTGCGACACCAATGAAAATGTAATAAACTGGGCTAGTGAACCTGTTAGAATTCCATATCGCAATCCACTTACCGGCAAAATGACCATGTATGTACCTGATTTTATTGTGGTATATCGTGGTCCAAACAACACAACTAAAGCCGAATTAATAGAAATTAAACCAAAAAATCAAAGTGTAATAGAAGAAAAAATGAAAGATAGTCAGCGGGCTGTTGTTGCTGTGAACTATTCCAAGTGGGCTGCTGCTCAAGCATGGGCTAGGCAAAATGGATTGACTTTCCGTGTAATTACCGAATCTGATATATTTTCAAATGGTCGCAAGAAGTAATTGCTATTGCCAAAAATACTGTAAATAACAGTATGACAAAAAAATTGCAAGAACTTTTTGGATTTGACCAACTTGATGATGCTCAAGATCCTCCTGCTGTTGAAAATATGACAGTAGAAGAAACTCGGCATGCTATTGTAAATATTGATGAAACACTTGATAAAATTGACGATGCGTTACCTGCTATTAGGGATTTAGCTGCGTCAGACAGAGAATTAGATGAATTATCTGATCTTGCTAAACAAAGTTATCAAGATTTAAGTGATCTTGCGTTCAATGTGGACAGTAGATATTCTGCTGAATTGTTTGCTGTTGCTAGTACTATGCTAAGTCATGCTTTAACAGCTAAAACCACTAAATTAAATAAAAAATTAAAGATGATTGATCTACAGCTTAGAAAACTAAAGCTGGATCAAGACGCAGCCAAGAAATCCGGCGATTTAAGCAACATTCCAACCGCTCAGGGGCAGGTGTTATCTAGGAATGACCTGTTACAACGTCTATTAGACGCAAGTTCACAAAAAGACAAATAACATAAATATAACATAGGAATTAATCATGAAAAATTTTAAAGACTACTTAGCCGAAAGCGAAAGAACCTATAACTATCGTATTAAGATGGTTGGTGAATTGCCTTCAGGATTTTACGATTTGTTAAAAACTAAACTAGCACAGTTTGATCCATTAAAGATTGGCACAGAAAAAACTACTCCAATTCAAGCTAAACCTGCTGATTTTCCAGCATTTGATAATGAGAAAGTTACTAGTGTTGATGTGATGCTTCGTTATCCTGCGATTGAACCACAGATTAAACAAATAGCTCGTTTGCTTGGTTTTGATGAAAATAAAATTATTATGCAAACCTCAGTTTATGGCGATGACATTGCAGAATATCAGAAAAAACTTGAAGATCAACCAGAATCATTACTGGCCGATACTAACTATCCTGCTGATGATGCAAAACAAAAAGAATTGAAAGCAGATTATTCAGCTGATCCATTTGATCACGCTGTACTAAAAAATTCTTATCGTTCAAACTTTACTATTGCTGGTGGAAGTCCTAAACCAGCGGAAACTACAAATGATTTGCCAATGGGTGTCAAGAGCCCTATGACTAACGCAGAAAAGCGTCCAGCAAGACCAGCCACTGGCGCAAAGACTCGAGGATAATAGTAATGAACCCATTTTACGATTTAAACAAAAAATTAGACGGTATTCGCAACGAGCCAACTAAAGAACAGAAAGCACTTGTAGAAAGCCAGGCTCCTAAATCACCTGCTAAAAAGACACTTGAAGAAGCATTACGCACGGACCTGCGTAGTCTCATGGAAGATGCTACGGGCGGAATGTCTGGTAGCAATACATTAGAACAAAACGATTCAATTTCCGAACCAGAAAAAATGGATATTCTCAGGCACGCTATGAAAGGTCTTCCTGCGGTAGATTCTAATAGATTATGGTCCATCATGATAAAAGAGTTGAGTAACGCTTACAATAATATGCCCGGCGGCGATGAGTGGTCAGCATTAAAACCATTGATGTCAAAATTCAAGATTAATTGGGATAGGTTTGAATCATTAGCGCAAAAACATGGCTATAATAGTGTGTCGGATTTGTTTAATAATATTGAAAAAGAAAGATCAAACTCATTAGATGAGGCAAAAGACAAGTCATTAAGTCAAGCTGCCAAAACAGTTAAGAAAGGTGCCTTGCATAAGCAAGAAGGTATTCCTAAAGACAAAAAAATTGGCGATAAGAAATTAAACAGTCTTAAGAAAAGTGGAACACCACTAGAAAAGAAACGTGCTAACTTTGCTTTAAATATTCAAGGTAAGGGTAAGAAAAGTGTTGACGAAAGTATAGAAGAATGTGTTGAATGTTCAATGGGTGAATGTAGCACACATGGTATCAATGAACTAAGTAAAGGTACTCTTCAAGCGTACAAAGACAAAGTTTCACGAGGTAAAGTAATAGGAAATCATAACGGCTGGACTCAAATTGCGCCAGGTCATTACCCGCCAACTAGTGGAAAAAGACTTGCTGGTTATAATAAAGCTACTGATAAAATAGCAAAAAAAGATAAGCAAACTGATGATTTTGAAGCATGGTTAGCACAACGTGATAATGAAAATGTTAATGAACTAAGTAAAGGTGCTGTTGTTGGATACAAAACTGGCGCTCAACAAGATTTAAGAAAATTGAAACAACAGCCGGTTGATGATTTTGTAAGCAATATGCGCCAGGGTCATCGTATAGGAGATGCAGCTAACATGGCAGTTCAAAATAATCTTAAAGCAATCAAGAAAGCTAAAAATAGAGGAGCTGGTATTGATAGAGCTAATGCTCGGTTAGGTGAAGAGTACGCTTCAGAGGGCGTTGATCAAGTTGGATTTAAGTCAGGCGACCGTGTATTGTATATGAACAAATTTGCTACTGTAATTAAATGTGACGGCGAAACATGTGGTATTAAAATTGATCATACTCCAGGTACTATGATGGTGCCAATTAGTCAAATTAAGAAGCCTAGCTATGACGAAGGTGTCGAAGAAGGCGCAACTCCTGCTCAGCTTGATCAACAAACTATATTGCAAAAAAATAGAGCAGCAAAAACTAGAAAAAATAGTCGTGCTGTACAACAACAACTACCACAGGGCGGTCCACGCCGTGCAGAAGTGCCAGCATTTATTCGTAAGGGTCGTGGAGACCCAGCATTAGATCACACAGACCTAGAGGAAACAAATATGTATAGTGAATCAGATAAAGATATTTTAGATTATTTAAAAGCTAAATTAGTGCCTAATGGCGGAAATGCTAGAGCAAAAAGTGTTCCTTACAATGGATCTGCTGATGATGCCGACGCATACAATGGTATGGAATTTGAAGAATCTGATGAATATTCTCGTCATACAACAAGTAAATCACCAGCTGGCGGTACAGTTTATACTCGTAAATATGACCCAGATACGGGACATAGCATAGGTACAGATACAGGTGCTCCTGCTGCAAGTGATGGTCCACGTAAACGTGGTCGTCAACCAGGCACTAAGTTTAGTGGTGGTTACGCCGCTAGACACGCAAAAATGGATTCTCGTAAGAAAGATATGGACGAAGAATATGGAAATGTTAACGAATTAAGCAAAGACACTTTGAAATCTTATGCACATAAAGCCGCTGGAGATTTAAATTTCACTTCACATATGAGAGGTTCACACCTGGCCCACGGTGAAAAAGATGCTGCTAACACATACACTAAACCTAATGCCAATCGCCAACGTGGGATACATAAAGCAATTGATCGTTTAGCTAAAAATGTTGACGAAGGCAGTGCTACATGTCCACATTGCGGTCATGCAATGGCTGATGAAGGCCGTGAGCTTGACATGGAAGGCGTTAAGAATGGCATGGGTAGTTTTGTTAAAGCTGCTAAAAAAATAGGCGGCGTAGCATCAGCAGTCAAGAAAGCTAAGAAAGACTATGATGGTGATGGCAAAATTGAAACAGGTCCAGAAGAACATGCTGGATCAGTAGACAAAGCTATCAAAGCTAACAAAGCTAAATCATCAGCCCCTAAAAAGACTGAAGAAGCCACTGCTAAGCGTGATAACAATGCTGAAAAAGCTGGTAAGAAAGTTACTAAAGACATCGAGTATGATGAAAAGAAAAAAGATGGTATTACTGGCAAAAAACGTGGTCCGGAAGATCAAAAAGCTGAAAAGGCTGGTAAGAAAGTAGCCAAAGACATCGAATATGATGAGAAAAAAGGCAAACAGAAAAAGGAAGAAAAAGTTGATGAAACAACAACTTCTGGTTCTGTGTCTACAGCACCTGCTAAAAAATCATCAGGCGGCAGTGGCGTTGGCAAAGGCATTTATGATTCATGGGAACGTAAATATGAAAGCTTACTCAAGGAAGATGTAAATGTTACTACTAACTCATCAAAAAATGATAGTGGTGAAGAAGAAGAACATATCACTATTGATGTAAGTGGCGATGATGTTGCTCGTATCAAAGAAATGTTACATAGCATGGGCTTATCACACGGTGACGAAGCTGGACATGAGCATGGTGGTGAAGAAGCATGTGATACATGTGGCGGCGTTCCTTGTCAATGTGATGAAATGAATGAAATGACTTCCAACAATCCGGAAACTCATGATGATGATAGCCCTTACGGTTATGAGGGTGGGGAGGATTCTTACGGGCGTGATCCTTTATTCATGCCACACCCACATGATTTAATCACTGACCCCGATGATCCATATTTTAAAAAGGATATGGATGAAGAAACTAGTTTCAAAGATGCCGGTGCTACAATTGGTCGTATAGGTGGTACTATTGCCGGTGGTTTAGGCGGAGCAGCAGCTGGGTTGGGAATCGGAACAGTTCCGGGCGCAGTTGCAGGTGGAATTGCGGGTGGTTCAGCAGGTTCAGCATTGGGTACAGCAGCTGGTCGTTGGCTTGATAAGAAAACAGGCGCACCAGAAGAAACTGACGAAGACATGAGCGGCCATCAAAGAATGATGGAATTAGCTGGATTAGGCGAAGCTAATGTTACTGTTAGTGCCAACGAGCCAGATTACCCTAGCAACCAAGAATATTCTAATGATGCAATGCAATATAGTGGTGGATTAAATAAAAAGAAATCAACTGGACAAACTACAGTTCCTACTGTGGCAAGTCAAATAAATCGCTTACACAGCCATGTATCTGAGGGTCAAGCTATGATGGATTTATACAAAGCTATTGCAGCAATAGATAATAAGGAAGTATAAATGGCACAGGCAAACGTACTAACATCAGCATCAAATGTAATTTGGTACACTGATAAATGTGAAATAGTAACAGGCAATACTGCTGTTACATACAACATTTATCAGGTTGCATTGCCGCCACAAATTACATTTAGCGGCACTACTGCTAATCTTAGTAAAGTTATTACTACTAGTGCAGCAATGGCTCTACCTGCGGGTAGTACAATTTCTGGCACAGGAATTCCAGGTGGAGCAACTATAGCTTCACAGATTCCATTTACTAGTGTAACAATAAGTGCTAATGCTACAGCAAATGCTACTAATGTGTTTACTGTAACGACACCTCCCAACGGCAACCTATATTCAGCTGCACCGCAAGTTGCAGCTAACGCTCGGCAACAAATTTATGTTGGAGCAGGAAATTATTTAACTATTACAGGTGCTAATTTCACAGCTCGTGAATTAGGAACTGCTTCATCTGCGACAGCTGGTGTAAACGGGCAAGGCTAATCATGCGAGCCCATGAATTCATAGTTGAAAGTACAGCTAAATTACATTCTGATCATAATGATGCTATGCCCGGTGCCTATAACTTTAGGGATAACGGTGTAGATAGAATATATCATCTTAATCGTATAATGATGGCTGCTGCTATGGCTGATGGTAAGTCTACAGCTGCTATTAAAGATGCTAATGAATCCAGTTGGAACGAAAAATATAATACAGCTCATCCATACACAAAAGAAGAACATAATATGTTAAAGGCGGCATTTAATACGGTGCCATCTAATGTGCATCACATGGTATCAGATCATAGATCAATAGAACCCAATCATGTACATAAAGTAAGTCCTGTCACAGGATTTAAAGGTTATAAAAGACGATGAGAGCAAAAGAATTTATAGCTGAAGATGTTCAGGGGCGTACTGGCAGTATTACACAAGATGTTGCTTTAGCATTACCCGGTGCGTTTAAAATACCTAAATTACAAAATAACGATCCCTATAAACAATATCGTTTTGGTGTAGCAATCGCAGGCGCAAAAGGTCGTGCTCAACGCAAAAAAGACGGTGTGCCTGATTACGAAAAAGATAGCATCTTTGGTGAAAATGAAATTGTAGTTAGTTACGATCCTAATGTTGAAGAATGGATTGATGATGCATTACAAACGATGGGTATGAGTTCAAAAGATTGTGTTCGTATTGCCACTCAAGACAGTGAAGAAATGCCGGATGTAGAAAAAGTTAGTCCAGTGGTAGCATTTAAAGGTTACAAAAGAAGATAAATGAAAAAAATATTTGTTTTATTATTACTATCGATATTATCATCTATAGCATATGGATGGAATCAACGAGAACCTAATCCGGTGGCAACATGTCAAGTACATGCTCCATACGGTTTTCCACAGAGTGCTAAAACAATACAGCCAATCTGCCGACAAGCATACCTAGTGGGATATGATGCAACAGCTAAATTACCTCAATTCGTAATGTATGAACTTACACCGCCTAACGCATTGGGATGTGTTGCTCGTACTAATGCATTTGCTGCTGATCAGTCTATTTTAAATGGTGCTACACCCGCGGATTATATAGGAACAAACTATGATAAAGGGCATATGGCACCAGACGGTGATTTATCATGGGATACGCAAGTTGAATTTGAATCATTTTTAATGACTAACATGAGCCCTCAGGCAGGATCATTAAATCGTGGCATTTGGAAATTATTAGAAACTTCGGTACGTGGATGGGTGGTACAACACAATCAATCTTACACGATTGTCTCGGGTGGATTATACGGACAAGGTGATAAAACAATTGGCAAAGGAGTAGTTGTGCCGCATGGTTTTTATAAAATTGTAATTAATAATCAAACTAACGAAATTGCAGGATGGGAATTCCCACACGTGGCACCATATCCTAATCTAGGCAATGACTTAACTAAATTTCGTGTTCCTGTAGTACAAATTATGCAAACAGCCGGTGTGAAATATGCATTTCCACAAAATGCAATAGAGTTAGCTCCAGGTAAAGAATGGGCAGTTGATTTTGGCAAATTAGTACAGGCTAAACGAGCTAAATGCGGTGCTAATACAACAGATGACTAAACAATACAGAATTACAACACAAAATCTAACTCAAAGTAGCGAAGATGATTGCTATCTTGAACCAGATGATCCTATTTACCAATTATTGATTGCCAGTCATATGGGTGGGTTAGGAAGTCAATCAAAGTTAGCAGAATACAATAGAATTACCGCAGAACGTCAAAAATCTAAAATATCTCCTGAGCTTGAATATGCTAAATCAACTGGAATACGCCCGGGAACTCCAGCCTGGTATGCGCTATTTCCTAAGAAGTAACACATTTTAAAGTAAATATAACATGGGTTTTGATTCACATTCACTAGCGAAAACGCCTTATAAACAAGAAATATACACCGAGCAACAGCTTGCGGAATTTGCCGCGTGTGCTGATCCAGTAACGGGTCCAGAGTATTTTATGCGTAATTTCTTCTATATTCAACAGACAGTTGGTGGAAGAACACTATATAAACCCTTTGAGTATCAAGTGCGACTGATTGATACCTACCATAATTATCGTTTTTCAATAGCGATGATGCCACGGCAAACTGGTAAATCAACGTCAGCTGCCGGTTATCTATTATGGTACGCTATGTTTGTGCCGGATTCAACGGTTCTTATTGCTGCCCACAAATTTGACGGGTCACAGGAGATTATGAAGCGTATTCGTTTCGCATATGAACTATGTCCCGATCACATACGCGCGGGAGCAACTAACTATAACTTAGGTTCTATTGACTTTGAGAATGGAAGTCGTATCGTATCTGCCACTACTACTGAAAATACTGGTCGTGGTATGTCTATTTCACTCTTATATTGTGATGAGTTTGCGTTCGTGCGCCCAAATGTAGCGCAAGAATTCTGGACTTCTATTAGCCCTACACTAGCAACTGGTGGATCAGCTATCATTACCTCCACTCCTAATAGTGACGAAGATCAATTTGCGTTATTATGGAAAGGTGCTAATAAACTAGAAGATAGTCATGGTAACCCCCAAGACTTAGGCATAAACGGATTTAAAGCATTCCGCAGCTATTGGAGAGAACATCCTGACAGAGATGATGCATGGGCTTCTGCTATGCGAGCGCAATTAGGCGAAGATCAATTTCGTCGTGAGATGGATTGTGAATTTATTATTAACGATGAAACCCTCATTGCGCCTGCTAAACTTATAGATTTAGAAGGAATTGAGCCCACTCACCGCACAGCACAAGTACGTTGGTATAAACAACCACAGGCGGGCAAAATGTATTGCGTTGGGCTTGATCCATCATTGGGCACTGGCGGAGATCCATCTGCCATACAAATTTTTGAAGCTAATACAACAGAGCAAATTGGTGAATGGAAACACAATAGAACACCAATTCCTGAACAGGTACGCATACTTGCTGATATAATAAAGTATCTTTATAGTTTTACTAAGGATGAGCAGTCAATATACTACTCTGTTGAGAACAACACTATTGGTGAAGCTGCACTTATATCAATAGAACAGTTTGGAGAAGAGAATATAAAGGGATATTTCTTGTCAGATCCCACCAGAGGAGCTGGTAGATATCGCAAAGGATTCAATACTAGTCCTAAAAACAAACTTACCGCATGTGCTAAGTTAAAAACTCTGATAGAAACAAATAAGATGAAGCTACGAAGTCGTCCTCTTATCTCTGAGCTTAAGACATTTGTGGCAAATGGTGTTAGTTATGAAGCAAAGCAGGGTTCAACAGATGATTTGGTCATGGCTACCTTGCTAGTTACTCGTATGATGATACTTTTACAGACATATCATCCAGAGATGGATACACAGATGCGAGACCATGGAGAGAATATTCTTCCTCCTCTTCCATTCATTGCTACGATGTATTAACATAAATAATATACTATGACTCAGCAAACTCCATCTAAAGTATTATACGATTTATTGGTTACTAGAAATTTTAACCCCACGGCTTTGCCTGGTGAAAAAGCAGGTGAAACAGTCAATTCATCCTATAAATTTGATTATAAAGCACAGTCCGGCAAAGATTATGGAACTGCAGTTGTAATGATCAATGATGACGGATTAACTCTTTATTTTGGAAATAATCTAGGCAAGGGTATGGATTCAAACGATAAAGATGGTTGGTTTAATTTTCTGGGTCAATTAAAGAATTTAGCCATGATCAATCGTTTAGCTGGATTTCATATTCAGGATCTAAGTAAACTAAAATATACTATGCAAGGACAGGCAGCAATCAAAGAAGGATTGTTTGAAAGTTGGGCAGGCACAAAAACTCGTTCATGGAATGGCATGGAAACAGAAGCACGTTTAATGATTAAACACAAGCGTGTTATTGGTGAAAATGACGCTCGTTACCGCTATATTGAAAGTTTATTTGTTGAAACAGCAGAAGGTGAACGATACAAATTACCATTTACAAAATTAGCTGCAGGTCGTGCTATGGTAGAACATGTACGACAAGGTGGCAAACCATATGATATTCGTGGCAACCATATTGCTCAGATTGTAGCAGAAATGAATGTACTCAGTAGATTTAAACGTGCCAATCAAGGAAAAATTTTTGAAGGTGTGACTGCCGAATTAGTAGAAAGCGCAGGCACATACTACGAGAACTTACAACACAATTTAAAAAGTTTAAGTACACGGGGTGGATATGCCAGATATTTTGAGGCATGGGATCCAGCGGCAATAACAGACGAAGATGTCATTATTGAAGATTTACGTCATATGTTTATTGAACAAAATATTGACTCACGAGTTGAGCAAGCATTGCCTTTATTGGCAAGATTACAAAAGGAACAGGCAATGAAAGAAGCTAATATATTTGAAAGTTGGGCAAATCTTATGCTAGAAGGCACAATAGCATTACCTGATACAAAAGAAAAACAGGCACAGCTTATTAAACTATTAAGTCAAGAATTGTCAGTTGGACCGGAAGCAATTAATGCTACTGAGCAGCTAGCAGATTTGTTTAATGATGACGAATTATTTGACAGATTAAGTGAATTAGCAAGCGAAAATGCTGATGCAGACGCACGAGACATTATATTACAAAGATTAGAAGAATTAAAAGATCATCCTGATGTGGCACAAGTGATAGGTCAATTGGCTAATTCTCCTTCTGGTGAAGAAGAACCAGAGCAAGAAGTGGTTGAAGATGACATTGAATCTTACGACGAAATGGCCCTAGAAGAAGATCCACTTATCCAACTACGCCGTAGTGCTGGCATGAAAGATGAAGGAGTTGGTAGATCAGCGGGTACAGCTCTAGGCGCAGCTGCGGGGCTAGCTCTTGTAGGCGGGCCAGCAGATCCATTGGCGATATATACTGTGCCAGCTGGTGCAGATATTGGTGGCGAAGTTGGTGACTGGGCAGAAAAGAAAATAAGAGGGCATGGCGACGAAGATGATGGTAAAGATTACGCAGATGAAGATGTTGACGAAGGTGCATTTGCTGACGCATTCAAACATTTGGGTGGAGCAGCGGGAGCAGTACTTGGCAAAAAGCTACACCCAAAAGGTGTAAAGGGTGGACATTTAGTGGGTAAGGCAATTGGCGATACCGCTGGTCAGTACCTTGATAATAAAGTAGATAAGTGGTTTAATAGATCTCCCGAGACTAAAACTGACACTTCAAAATCAAGTCCAGCGCCTGCTCAAGAAAAACCAGCTGCTCCGGCACCAGAAAAATCACGCACCGGTGGAAAGAAACCAGGTGAAACAAGCGAAACTCCTGAGGCTAAAAGAAAACGTGAAGCTAGAGCTAAAGCAAAATCTGCTCAATCTTCATCACCTGCTCCAGCAGTATCAGAAAGTGGTAATTGGTTAGAAGGTCAATATGGTCATTCTGGTAAAATGAAACCAGTAACCGGCAACGATCCAGATACTATTGCACGACTAAGATTTTTATCAGGTATTACTAAATAGATAAATAGAACGTAAGAATAAAATGGTAAAGTTACTAAAATAAGTTTACCATTTTAGTAGTGAACACATACCTACCTGTGTATAATTAATAGGCAAGCAACTAATAATCTAATAATTTAGATAGGCATCACATTTTACTTAACTTAAAAGGCATCTTAAAATGGCATCTTTAGCAGAAATCCGTGCTCGCTTAGCACAAGCAGATAACAAACAAAGCAATCAATCACAAGGCGACAACTCAATTTATCCACATTGGAATATTGCAGAAGGCACCGCCGCAGTACTCAGATTTATCCCAGACGGCAATACAAAAAACACTTTCTTCTGGCAAGAACGTGCTATGATTCGTCTCCCGTTCGCTGGTATTAAAGGCGAAGCGGAATCAAAACAAGTACAAGTTCGCGTACCATGTGTAGAAATGTGGGGAGAAGCATGTCCTATTCTAGCAGAAGTTCGTACCTGGTTCAAAGACAAATCACTTGAAGATATGGGTCGTAAATATTGGAAAAAGCGTGACTATATTTTCCAAGGCTTTGTCCGTGAGAATCCGCTGTCAGATGACAAGACTCCAGAAAATCCAATCCGTCGTTTCATTATCGGTCCACAAATCTTTACCTCAATCAAATCAGCACTTATGGATCCAGAATTGGAAGAATTGCCAACAGACTATCTTCGTGGTCTAGACTTCCGCATTAGCAAAGGCACCAAAGGTGGTTATGCTGATTATAGCAGTTCTAAATGGGCTCGTAAAGAGTCAGCACTCACAGAAGCTGAACAAGCAGCCATTGAACAATATGGTTTGTTTGACCTGTCAACATTCTTGCCTAAGCGTCCAACTGAAGTTGAGTTGAATGTTATTAAAGAAATGTTTGAAGCATCAGTTGATGGACAAAGCTATGACACAGAACGTTGGGGTCAATACTTCCGTCCTGCTGGATTAAGTGCTCCTGCTACATCTGGCTCTACATCAGCAGCTGCTGATGATGACGAACCATTTGTAATTACTCCTAAAGTAGCATCTGCTGCTAAACCTACCAGCAGTTTTGATGATGAAGATGATGTTCCAGTAGCGTCTGCTCCTGTATCTACTCCCGCTCCATCGTCAGATAAAGCTCAGGACATCTTAGCACAGATTCGTGCTCGTCAAAAGGCCTAAGCATTAAGCCATCAATAATACAGGGGTAATTCCCTGTATTATTAGTAGTACAAAAACAAAAGGATTAAACATGGCTAAGCCCTATGACTTTAGTAAATTTAGAAAAGACATAACCAAATCAATTGAAGGTATGTCTATAGGATATAACGATCCAACAGATTGGATCTCAACCGGCAATTATGCCCTGAACTATCTTATCAGTGGAGACTTTAATAAAGGCATTCCATTAGGTAAAGTAACAGTATTTGCAGGCGAATCCGGCGCAGGCAAGAGTTATATTTGTTCAGGTAATATTGTTAAAAACGCACAAGATCAAGGTATCTTTGTTGTATTAATTGACTCAGAAAATGCGCTAGATGAATCTTGGTTACAAGCACTTGGTGTTGACACTGACGAAAGTAAATTACTTAAACTTAACATGGCTATGATAGATGATGTAGCTAAAACAATCGCAACATTCATGAGTGATTATAAAACACTTCCAGAAGGTGAACGTCCTAAGGTATTGTTTGTTATTGACTCGTTGGGTATGTTATTAACTCCCACTGATGTTAAACAGTTTGATGATGGTGATATGAAAGGTGATATGGGTCGTAAACCTAAAGCACTTACATCACTAGTTCGTAACTGTGTAAACATGTTTGGTAGTTATAACGTTGGCATGGTATGTACAAATCACACATACGCAAGTCAAGATATGTTTGATCCCGATGATAAAATCTCGGGTGGGCAAGGATTCATCTACGCTTCTAGTATTGTTGTTGCTATGAAGAAAATGAAATTGAAAGAAGATGAAGATGGCAACAAAATCTCTGATGTAACGGGTATTCGTGCAGGATGTAAAGTAATGAAAACACGATACGCAAAACCATTTGAAGGCATGCAGATCAAGATTCCTTATGAAACAGGTATGAATCCATACAGCGGCATGGTAGACTTAGCTGAAAAGCGTGAAATGTTGAAGAAAGAAGGCAACAGTTTAGTATTTACCACGCCAGACGGTGAAGTTATCAAACAATTCCGTAAAAAATGGGAAGCCAATGAAGATGGTTGCCTAGATAAAATTATGGAAAACTTTGGAAAACATCCAGAAACAGTAAGTACTGATGACATAACCACGGAGGAATGAAAATGTCAGTAGATTTATCAAGAGAAATTTATAACGAGTTAAAACGTTTTATCAACGTAGTTGATCGTGATGAAGCAGCAGAAACATTGGTATCAGTACTAATTGACAACGATATTTCGGCTGATGATATTAAAGATGCGTTTAAGGGCGAAGCAGATATTAAGCGAGCACTTACCAGTTATCTTAAAGATCATTTAGAAGAAGAAGAGGAAGACGATTACTACGATGACGAAGACGAAGATTATGAGGACTAGTCATGTGGTATAGTCGGGTAACAGCTAACTTAGGTGCGATACCAGATTTTATCGCACACTATGAAGCTGAACACGCAGATGCTAAAAAAGAATGCAAGGTAGGCGGGCTTATTGAAAAAAATATTACTGCCTTACCTGGCATTACTGAGCATAGATTTAATCAATTACAAGAAATTGAGGCTGTATTGAACCATCTTAATATTCAACTACGCAAGATACGACGAAAACATTTTCAAAAATATCTAGAAGGTTACGCTCGTGCGTTGACTAGTAGAGATGCTGAAAAATATGTTGATGGTGAAGATGAAGTTATTGATTTTGAAACTCTGATAAATGACGTAGCTTTATTGAGAAATCGTTATCTAGGTATTATGAAAGGACTTGAATCTAAAAACTTTATGCTAGGTCATGTTGTTAGACTTCGTGCTGCTGGAATGGAAGATGTACAGGTATAATGCGTGTAAAAACGCAGAAGAATAACCCAGCAGCATGAAATTTTAGATCATAGAGACTTAGTCCTACCATGCCTAGTCAAAAGTTTAAGTAAAATTAATACACAGTAATATGTCAGTTAAAAATATATCTATAAACCAATTGGTGTATAAGTAAAAGGTAGCTCCTGTATCGCATAAAAAGCGATGCATTTTATCAGGTGTCCTTAAAAAGACACCTGTTTTTTTGACTTATTAGCAAAAGTGTGTTATTATAACAACATGAAAACATATAAAAATGAAAACAGCTACAATTGTAATTAAAGACGAAGTTAACATCAAGATTGAAGGACTTGAGCTTGATGCTCGTAAGAAGTTAGTCAATACGTTCAAGTACGAAGTGCCTGGTGCTAGATATCAGCCGTCAGTTAGACTTGGTAGATGGGATGGAAAAGTTGCGTATTTTCAACTAGGAGGTAGCACTTATGTAAATCTGTTGCCTGAAATTATACCTATTTTAGAAAATTATAATTACGATATACAACTTGATGATCAACGAGATTACTCAACTAATTTTACATTTGAGCAAGTAACTGAAGAATCATTTTCACATATCAATTGGGCAGAGGGTCATCCTATGGCAGGACAACCTATTAAGTTACGAGACTATCAAGTTGAAATTATCAATAACTTTTTAGAAAATCCACAATCTATACAAGAAATTGCTACGGGCGCGGGAAAGACAATTATGACGGCGGCGCTGAGTCAGCGTTGCGAAGCTCATGGTAGAACTATTGTAATTGTTCCAAATAAATCTCTAGTAACCCAAACTGAAAAAGATTACAAGGGATTAGAGTTGGATGTAGGCGTATACTATGGTGACAGAAAAGATATTGGAAAAACGCATACTATTTGTACTTGGCAAAGCTTAAATGTTCTCTTGAAAAATACTAAGAATAACGATACGGACATTACCATTCATGAATTTTTAGAGGGCGTAGTGTGTGTAATGGTGGACGAAGTTCACATGGCCAAAGCTGATGCTCTTAAAACTTTACTTACCACGGTAATGAGTCGTGTGCCAATTAGATGGGGATTAACAGGAACAGTTCCTAAGGAACCATTTGAGTTTCAGGCGTTGAGGTGTAGTCTAGGACTAGTTATCAATCAACTATCGGCAAGTGAATTACAGGATCGCGGCGTACTAGCACAATGTCATGTAAATATTGTACAGATGATTGATCATGCAGAATTTAGTAATTATCAAAGCGAATTAAAATTTTTATTAGAAGATAAGAAAAGATTAGAGACTATGGCTAAACTTATTGCTAAAGTAAACTTAACCGGCAATACATTAGTATTAGTAGACAGAGTAGCAGCAGGACATTCTCTAGTAGAATTACTGGGAGATCAATCTGTTTTTGTCAGCGGCGCAACTAAAGGAACTAAGAGAGATGAAGAATATAATGAAGTCGCAACTAGCACAGATAAAATTATCGTGGCTACTTACGGTGTTGCCGCTGTTGGAATCAATATTCCTCGCATCTTTAATCTGGTGCTTATTGAACCTGGCAAATCTTTTGTTAGGGTTATTCAAAGCATAGGTCGTGGAATTAGAAAAGCTGAAGATAAAGATCATGTGCAAATCTGGGATGTGACCTCAACTGCAAAATTTGCTAAGAGACATTTAACTAAACGCAAAGTTTTTTATAAAGAAGCCAACTATCCCTTTACTCAAGAAAAGCTGGAATGGAAATGAAATACTTGCTATATACAAAATTATACTTTATAATAGCAATACTCGGAGAAATAAAATTAGAATTTTAACCCTTGCCAACGAATACTACGAATTAGATCATCTACCAGAAGAGATAGATGATATGCGGTTTGCTATTTTAGATAACTCAAATCCGCAAGATCCAGATTATCATTATATTCCATTAATCTTCTTAGAAAGTTTCAACAGTCCAGCACTAGTGTTACAGATAGGCGAATATAAAATTCGTATGCCAGTAGATTGGCAATTACTTATTGGTGATCCAGCAGCTGGTGATCTAGAAGTTATTCCATTATCTGCTCTCAATGATAGAGGATTCCAGGCATTTCAATTCAATCCACTGACTAGTTTCAGACCAAGTTTTTTAGATGTTGAAATTCTAGATGTATATCAAGATGTAGCATGGTACGCTCCAAAACTTAAAAATGGGCAACTACTGTGCGTTCCACTTGATGATGGCAAAAAGCCTGAGTGCGTTTATTTTGTTAAAGATATTAGCCGCACTTGTGAAATAGTTAACTATGGAAAATCGTTCTAACATGGCAAAGATAACAGCAAATAAGACTAGTGACCAATATGATCCAGGTGATAATCCCATTGTCCCTAACAGAATGGCAGTTAAGGAAAAGATGGTAGTTGACTTAGAAAGTATGGTAAAGAATCTTCAGGCAGCAAATGCTGCTAATGTAAAAATTATTGATAAAATGCAACGTGATATTACCCGTCTTAAAGATCAAATTAGCGAATTAGCAGGAAAAATTACTCGTGGATAAACTTAGTATTGCCAATGAAATGGCATGTTTTGATCGCAAGGATCGTGATTTTTACGACAATCTTACCGATGAAGAGAAGAAAAAATTTAGTAATTTTTTAATGATTAGGTGGGGAAGTAGCGTAAATGGTAGCAAAGAAATGCAAGAGTATTATCTAATTGCGACTAATGAGAGATTAAACAAACATTTTTTTGATATCAACAAACATCCTAAATTACAATGGTTATGTGCTACCACAGTAAGTCCCGGCATGGGACCACAGCGCCATAACTGGATTTCTCTTAAAAAGAAAGCAGCAGGTGCTAATAGCATTAGAAAACAACTTGGTGAATTATTTCCTCAGTTAGAGGAAGATTCACTTGATTTAATGGCAACCCTCAATACTCAAAAAGATATCAATGAGTATATGAAAAAATTAGGCATGGGAAAGTGAGTTATATTTGTCAATATTGTAAAAAATCTTTTGTAAAAGAATCTAGTCTGACTGTTCATTCGTGCGAGCCAAGACGTAGACGACAAGAAAAAGATGAAGCTGGTGTTCGTATGGGATTCCATGCGTACTTAAAATTTTACGAATTGACACAAGGTTCCACAAAGTCAAAAACTTATGATGACTTTTGTGAGAGTCCATATTATAAAGCATTCGTAAAATTTGGAAGATACTGTGTGAATACACGAGTCATCAATCCAGCAAGATTTACTGAATGGGTATTGAAGCAAAACAAAAAACTAGACTATTGGTGTAGTGATAAACTGTATGAAGAATATCTTTTATTTTATCTTAAAGTAGAAACCATGGAAGATGCGTTAGCTAGGGCTATTGAACATACAATAATATGGAGTGAAAGCAAAGGATCTCCATCCCATGATTATCTACGATATGGTAATCATAATGCTATAACACAAGCTATTGTTGCTGGACGAATTAGTCCATGGGTATTATATAATTCAGAATCAGGACAAAAGTTTCTATCAGACATGAATACAGAACATCAAGCCATGGTATGGCCATATATTGATCCAGATGTATGGACTAAAAAGTTAAAAGAAGATCCTGCTAATCGTATAGAAGCACAAGAGTTACTTAAAAAGGCAGGTTGGTAATGTCAGCAGATATTGACTTGGATCTGGCAGATAGAAATCAAGTGTTAAAACTTATTCAATCTATTCCTGCTATGCAACATAATCAAGGGCAGGTTCGTAGGCATAACTCGGGAATATATACTACAGATATTCCTTATGATCCAATTAATCAATGCGCCGCAATAGACTATGAAACTGCCGCTGAACGTGGCTATTTTAAAATTGATTTGTTGAATGTATCCGTGTACCAACTTATTAAATCACAGGATCATTATGAAAAACTATTGTCAAAAGAACCACCATGGGCTAGATTATGGACTGATCCGGAGTGGAGCAAACAAGTAATACATGTGGGAAGTTATACAGATCTGTTGACAAAGATGAAACCAGATACTGTGCCACGAATGGCAGCTTTTATAGCTATCATAAGACCTGGCAAGGCACATTTACAAAACTGCACTTGGTCAGAAGTTTTTCAATCTGTCTGGGATGGTGATAGTAGCAGAGGCTTTACTTTTAAAAAATCTCATAGTATTTCCTACGCAACCCTAGTGACGTTGCATATGAATATCTTAGATGAGATTAGTCAGGCATCCGGCGAACAAGAGTAATTGATTTTCTTTTACTCTTTTTACGGGCTAGTTCAGCTAAGCTACATACTGGCCCGTGTATAATTTCAAGATCTTTGTTTGCGAAAGTTCTTATATAAGTACGAAATGGTTCCCATTCTTGTTTAAGGAATATGTTGATAGGAATAGATCGGTTACTTTCCCACCACCAAATATTGGCTAATTCTAAAAATAGCTGTTTTTCCGTTAGGTTTGCTATACTGCCAAAGTCATAAATCGTAGTAATAGCATCATCTCTATTTTGTATTATACCGACATATTCTTGGGAAGAATATACACATAGCGTTATAAAAGGATATTTCTCGCTTAGTTTTTCAAAAAGTTCTTTGTTCATCTTGTGGCAGTTTTCATATGTCAATATTTATGTTACCAAAATAACTTGTTAAATATCGCTAAATAGTATCATGTATTCAACCACAGCTTATCTTTTCCAGCAACGAACACAAGTGCTATTGCTTGACAGCAGTGGGCAATATTTTACAATGAGGTATAATCCTGTGTATGCCAAACGCTTAACCCTTAATCTTGGAGTAGATAATGTACTCTTATTTTCCTTTGTTAATCAGGACGAAAAGCCTGTTAATGTAAATGGATGTACTTTTACGTTCCGTATTACTAACACAGCCGGCACAACTTTACTGCTACAAGAGCCAATGACTATTCTTAATGCAGCTACCGGACAAGTTAAAGTATCTATTCCAGCAGAGCATACACTAGAGCTAATTGCTCAATTAGCCAGCTATTCAATTAGTGTACAAAGTGGTACCCTAAATCAAGCGGTATTTACTAACGCACAATCCGGAGCAAGGGCTCCTATTGATCTTGTTAATTCAATTTTTCCAAGATTTGTGCCTTCTACGCCATGTACTATCCCAACTATAAGTTTAACTTCTCAAGCATCATTGGATGGAAGTCAATTTCAAAACTATCCCGGGTGGGCGGGAAATTGGTATTACGGTGGTAATGGAAGTAACTTCTTTAATAACTATGAAAATACAGAATTCTTTTCAAGTTTTATTGAGCCACGTAATTATGTAACTACAATTCAGTTAGATTTGATTGGATATACCGGTACCATTAAAGCCCAATGGTCACAAAATTACCAAAGTATCTGGTATAATGTTACTGAGTCTACCACATATCTAAACAAGACTGGAACTATCTACATGAATGTCATGGGATGGTATCCATTATTAAGACTATGTTTTAACAACAGTATTTTCGCTACACCGAATCCCCCTGGTTATCCTGCATCTGCTTACGCTGTTTGTACAGACGGAGTACTAACGGGAATGAATGTTCAAAACGGCGGTGCCGGATACTTGGCTCCACCTAAGGTTGACATTTTAGGCAATGGATCAGGTGCTGTTGTAGAATCAATAATAAATGAATATGGTGTTGTTACTGGTTTTAATATTCTAAATGGCGGCGCAGGTTATTGGCCTATTCCCGCGGGCGGAATTAATCCCGGAGCGTATCCTGTGCCTCCTGCAAATCAGGGCGCATTTCCAGTAATCTCAACTGGATATGCAACTAATATATTATACAGATAATTTACCATTAAAGTTGATTTAACGTAACATAATTTGCTATACTGTAGCATGATTGACATATTCTCATTTTTACCTTCAAATAGAAAACAAACTAGTTCAGGTTGGGTGTCGTTTAACGCACCCTGCTGTATACATAATGGTGATAGTCAAGATAAAAGAAAGCGTGGTGGAATAAAATCTAACGATGACGGATGGAGTTACCATTGTTTTAATTGTGGTTATACTACTAGTTTTATATTGGGTCGTAATTTAAGTATAAAAGCCCGCAACTTGCTTACATGGCTTAATGTGCCGCAAGAAGAAATTGAGCGTATTAATCTAGAAAGTATGCGTCATAGATCAATTGATGGCATGTTATATGATCGTGAAAAACGGCAAGTGGCAGATCAGTTAGCAGGAGTACGTTTCAAAGAATTTCCTCTTCCCAAAGATTCGGTGCTACTTGATGAAGAAGAACATCCGATGCAGTTTACTTACATACTACATCGTAATGCTCCCATAGACTATCCATACATGATTAGATCTAGTGACGGAGTACATTGGACTCGTCCACATGTTATGATTCCGTTCACATATGATAATGTAATAGTGGGCAGTACAACAAGATTTTTAGATGGAAAACAACCAGTATGGATCAATGATTTTCAGCCTGGCTATGTATTCGGAACTGATTTACAAAAGCATAACTGGCAATATGTAATAGTAACCGAAGGTATATTTGACGCACTAAGTATTGATGGCTTAGCATTGATGCATAACACAGTAAATGATAAGCAAGCTAAACTAATTAGAAACATAGGTAAAGAAATAATAGTAGTACCCGATCAAGACAAAGCTGGACTAGAACTAATAGACCGCGCTGTAGAATTAAGATGGGCAGTTAGTATTCCCATTTGGCCAGAAGGCATTAAAGATGTTAATGATGCTGTGTGTAAATTAGGTAAAGTAGCAACGCTACTAACTATATTACAAGCCAAAGAAACTAGCAAGATTAAAATTGAAATAGGGAAGCAAAGACTTGTTAAACGATTACGGAGTTGACGTACAAAGATTATTTTTGGAAATGATGTTACAGGATGCTGAATCTTTTGTTCGTGTACAAAATATTTACAATCCAGAAAACTTTGATCGCAGTATTAGACCAGCAGCTGAGTTTATTAAAACTCATTTCCAGGATCATAGTTCTATCCCAATTTTACCGCAAGTATATGCGACAACTGGTATAAAATTAAGTGAAATAACTGACTTACCAGAGGGTAGTTTAGCCTGGTTCATGGAGGAGTTTGAGAAATTTACTCAACGGCAAGAGCTTGAGCGGGCTATTCTAAAATCTGCTGATCTATTAGAGAAGGGTGACTTTGGTCCGGTTGAAAAATTGATCAAGGATGCTGTACAGATCAGTCTACAAAAAGATATGGGAACTGATTACTTTGCCAGTCCTAAGGATAGAAATGACAAATATTTTAACAGTGGCGGACAGGTAAGTACGGGCTGGCCTAGCTTAGATAAAGTGTTATACGGCGGATTTAGTCGTGGCGAATTGAATATTTTCGCAGGTGGATCAGGCTCAGGTAAATCACTTGTCATGATGAACATAGCTATTAGTTGGCTAGAACAAGGACTAAGCGGCGCCTATATCAGTTTAGAACTTAGTGAAGAATTAGTGGGCCTTAGAACTGACGCTATGTTATCAAGCATGTCTACTAAAGATATTAGAAAAGACATGGATACATCTGAATTAAAAGTTAAAATGTTTGGTAGAAAAGCAGGACAATATCGTGTTAAAGGATTGCCGGCACAGAGTAACGTCAATGATATTAGAGCGTATTTGAAAGAAGTCCAAGTACAAACCGGTATCAAAATTGACTTTGTGATGGTTGATTATCTAGACTTGTTAATGCCGGTGTCAGCTAAGGTTAGTCCTAACGACTTGTTCGTCAAGGACAAGTATGTATCAGAAGAATTGCGTAACTTAGCAAAGGAACTTAACATACTGTTTGTAACTGCCAGTCAGTTAAATCGGTCGGCGGTAGAAGAAGTGGCATTTGATCATAGTCATATTTCAGGTGGTATCAGTAAGATTAACACAGCAGATAACGTATTCGGTATTTTTACAAGCCGGGCCTTGAAAGAGCGAGGCAGATATCAAATTCAATGTATGAAAACTCGTACAAGTACTGGCAACGGTCAAACTGTAGAGCTGGAATATAACGTGGAAACTATGCGGATTACTGATTTACCAGAGGAATCATCTCCGGTAAGCTCATTTAAGCGACCAACCGTATATGATAGCATTAAACCACAAAGTAAAGTAGTTAGTACTGAAACTATAGACCAAGAAACCGGAGAAGTAAGTAAAGTTACAGCGGAAATACAGAGTAATAAGTTAAAATCAATGTTAGCACAAATTAAAGGCAATTAGTTTAAACTTTATATTTGAAATTGCAATAAATAATAAAAAGGTTCAGACTAATGCAAAAGAAAACAAAATCTCTTTTAGAAGAATTAGATTCTATGTACGTTGACCGTGATCAACGACATATAATTGAAAATCGTGCTAATAATCTAATTTCTTCAGCGATTCGCTTATTAGAGCAAATTGATGAAACATACACGACTGAGCAAGCAGAGAACCTAACTCGTAAGCTAATAAACGCTATTAAATTACGAGATCCGGGCAAATTTACTCGTAGCGTAAGGAAAACCGATGCAAATTCATGAATTAACTAAAAAGCCTCAACGCACTGATGAGGGTATTCTTGATAGTATAAAAAACGCGGTTGGACTTGATGATAAGTCTGTGAATAAAGCTCAGGAGAAGTATTGGAATAAAAATCAGGCTGAGATAAATAAATCCGCACAACAATCTGCAGCTGCATTAGCTAAAAAAGGATTTAAAGTCAATCCACATAATCTTCCACTATCTGCTGCTGACACTCCAAAAAATATAGCAGCTGGTACTGCTGGAACAAGAAGTAGAAATGATACCAAATTTCAGAACCAGGTAAGAGATAAACGTCTTGCCTCGGAGTTTAAAAGAGATTTTGTTGGTCCTATGCCTCGCCCAACCACAGAGTCTGTAAATTCAAATATATTAAATGAAGTGAAAGATATTCAACGAGATTTTCCAGCATGGATTAATTCACGTATTCCTGAATTAAATCAGGTTAAACAAGATCCTACAGCAAAAGCAAAATTAGATCAAGAATTTAATAGTCTAGTTGCTGCTAAGAATAATCCAACTACATTATTGTCAGCATTTGACAAATATGTTCAACTAGTAAATGATTTTATTACAAAGTTAGACCCAAAAAATGCTACGCAACAAACTGCTAATACTTCACAAAATAGCCAATTTCCTAATAGTGCTGCGCTTCAGAGTGGAGAACAGTTAGTTCACAATCTTGAACCGCAGCTTGGAATTACACCTGAAATTTCAAAGAAAGTATCTCAAGCACTAAGAGATAGAACAATTGACAAAGATTCTTTAATATATGCGATCCAGAAAGCTGGCCGAGGTTATTAACATGATATTCAAGAATGGTGATGGGCAATCAAATACTCAACGTATCAATCAGACTGATGTAAAAACAACATTAGGCTGGCTTGAACATATGGTTGATCTTGATTTAATAGACAATTTAGCTAATGCTGATGAACATAGTTTAGGAAAATTAGAATTAACAGTGGATTCTAGTAAAATATCCCCTAATCAATTGATGGCTGAGCTAACACAATGGTGTAATAGTCAAGAAATTAAAGCAAGAGAATATATAAAAAATTCAGGATCAAGAATTTATTTCAGAACTCCTATTAACGGCAATCCTGCTAATGGATATGTACAAACTGATTTTAGTTTTGTTGCACCTCCAACAACTCACAACGAATCAGATGTAAACTTTCTATCCAGATTGCGTAATCGCATAGTCAACCAAGGTATGCTAAAGCTAATTGAATCAGACGAAGTTAAAGTTAACGGCGGCAGAGCAAAAGGAATTGATCATATTGAAGATTTAGTTTTTCGCAAGGGAACTAGCGGAATTAAAGATGCTATACGGCACATACAACACCTACGAGATGACACCCCAAATAGTGCTACAGTCAAGTGGGATGGCAAACCAGCAATTGTATTTGGCAGAGATCCAGATGGAGCGTTCATACTTACTGATGTCAGTGGGTTTAATGCTACAGGTTATAATGGATTGTTCAAAAGCTCAGCTGATATATCAGAACAACTAGCAGATCGTGATGCCAAATCAGGAGCAAAAGGAAAATCAGCTAATCGTACTATTGATCTTGCGCCAGTGTATGACATATTATGGCCAATGTTAGAGAAAGCGGTGCCACAAAACTTCAAAGGTTATGTGCAAGGCGATTTACTTTATTCTGAAACACCTCCGGAAGAAGCTGGAGCATTAGTTTTTAAGCCAAATACTATAGAATATAAGATTCCAGCTACATCTAAGCTAGGGGAAGAAATTGCCGATAGTCGGGTAGGTATTGCTATTCATACATATTATAAAGAACATCGTGCCGAAAAGCAACCTATTGGCAAAGTAAAGCTTAAGCCTGTATCCGGTTTATTATTGATAGAGCCTATTACGCCGAAAGAAAATATTAAACCAAGTGACTCAAGTTTAATCAAAGAACTAAAGAGTTTATTGAAAGAACATGGTAAGGATATTGATTCATTGTTTAATCCTGCTGAGCTTAGACAACTTCAAATCAGTGATTTTCCAAGATTATGTATAGATTATGTCAATAATGTGGTTAATGAAGATATTGAAAGTGATTTTAATATTGATACGTTAATTCCCGGGTTTGGAAGTTGGTTACAGGAACATGTTAGCCCACGTAAATACAGAAATATAGTAGAATACTTACAAAGTCCACGCTCTAACATGGATGGTATAAGCGCAGCTTTTGCTGCGTTCACATTAATTCATGAAATTAAAATGGACTTACTACAACAATTAGACAGACAGAATCCCGGGCAAGAGGGATGGGTAATTGCTACCCCCGGTGGAATTACTAAATTTGTCAATAGATTTGATTTTACCAGAAATAATCGCCAAAATAACTTATAAATTTAGTTCAATGATGCTTTTTTTTATTACTTAGCTAAATAGATGTAGGAACTTAGATTCCATAAACTAGGAGATTTAAAAATGGCATACATTACAGTAGTAAGTGGTGGTTCACAACCAGTATTCGCAACTGATACGCTTAACGGCCCACAGTTATCAGCTAACACAACCTACTCACCAGCAGGTACACCCACAAACTTCATGGGTCCAAAACTGGACTTTTTTGGAGTAGACTTAGGTGCTGATCCTTCGGCACAAGCCCAAGTAAACGGCGCAATCCAGATAATTTTGCAAACAATTCAGCAAACAGCTACTGTTGCAATTTATCAAGTAGCCGCAACTGCTAACGTTACAAACATGTCTTTAGCTATATACCCAACAGCAGCTTACACAGCAGCTACATTGCAAACAGCTATTCGTGCGTTAGGTTCAAACGTAGGTGGTACAGGCTATGACGCTTCTGGCGCAACTGTAACAGACGTTGGTTTCCGTTTGGCTTCAACAGCTACAACAGCAAGCTAATTTTAAAGTTATCTTTAAAAACACTAAACCCGCTTTTGCGGGTTTTTTGTTGAGTATATTTTTCAAGACTAAGTAATATTGCTCGTGTTTTAAACACACACATTCACACAAGGAGAAAACTATGAGCAAAACACCTTATGAGATTCGTCTCGAACTTTTAAAGCTGGCAAAAGATTCATTATATGAGCCAGTATTCCAAAAACGACAAAATCTTATGGACGAATTTATGTCCAAACGAGAAGTCTTTGTTGGAGTAGAAGGTCCTACTGAAGAACAGTTAGCATTACAGTTTCCGATTATGCCAGCTTTTCCCAGTACAGATATGATTATTGAAGAAGCTGAAAAACTTAATCAGTTCGTAAGTAAGCCATAATTAAAGGCCCCGCAAGGGGCTTTTTGTTGACACATATTTTAATTAGTTAAATACACATATATTATGATGGTCAGCAAAATTACTGAATTAACAATTTTTGAAAGTCCAGACGGAGGACGCACCGTGTATGCTCGTAAACCTGGTGAACATACGAAACATTTGCACTCTAAAGATGATGTTCGTGAGAAAGAAACAGCAGAATACGAGCGTTGGTTAAAAATTTTTAATGCAAGACGAGAGAACACAGCACTAAATGACGTATGTACTCAAGCTGAGATATTATATGAACTATCTAAAGACTCAGAATGAGATTTTCTTGTAAAACGTTATTTGATATTACTGCCACTGGTGTTACTGGACATTACAAATCTTCACGAGTTCCTTTTAAAGATTTAGTAGGAACTGACATAACAAATGAAATAACCTGGAATAGGTCTAGAAATCAACAACGCAATTGGGAAACATTAACCCAATTGATAGGATTGCGTACACAAATTGCTAAGTTAGTTAGTCCTGAGCAAATAGATAAATTATGGAGCTTTGATTTTGAAGTAGATGCTCCCTATGTATTTGGGTCTAACGAAAATCCAACTGAATTGTTATTATCTGATTGCAATGGTGTTCCTATGCTAATAAATTTAGAAAATAAAGCTGAATTATCACCGTATTTGGTAGTTACCGGTAGTAATCAAAATATATGGTTTAGTGAATTAAGCTAAATATACTATTGAGGAAATATTATGGTTGAACCTACTGATATTGAGAAGAAAAGTTTAGAAGCGCATGTTGAATTATGTGCTGAACGTTATAATGCAGTTGACGGTAAATTATCTACCCTAGATGATAAAATTACTCATCTTTGTGTAGAAGTTATGGATGTTAAAACTTCTTTGGCAAAAATGGCTGAAAAAAACAATGATCGTTTAATCGGGTGGGGCGTGGGAATTATAGCAACTTTAGTAGCAATTGTGGGATACTTTATATCACATTACATTATAAAATGACAACGGAATTTGAAATTGACAAAGTTTTTAGGAAAGAATTTCCTAAAATATTAACTAACCTTATTTTTCCAAATGAGGATGGTAGTTTTGAAGTTTTCGGAAAATATGTGATAAAGAAAGAAAAAGCTGTATGTCGTGTTTATTGCGCTGATACTGATATGGGTATATTTAGTAGCACAAAAACAGCATTAAGCTGGTGTATAGCTAGCAAATTTTCTAACTATAATCTAGCTAGGGATATCTTAATTTTGGATAATAAATTAAGATCTTTATCTAATGATATTACAACACGGGCAAACGTGGCAGAACGAAGTAAAAACTTGCTATTTCGTGAAACCGTGGAAACTAAGTTAGAGACCAAAATTATCCATAAGAAGCAGGTTGAGCAACAATTAAACAAATGTGTCAACTACGCTAAATACTATCAACAAAAAGGATTTAATAATGAAAATGTTAGAACTGGCCGCGACCAAGCCATCAAAACAAGCCGCTCAGGTATATGAGAGTTATTTCGGAGACAGTATTAATGTCGACGTAATTTCCCCACGACAAGCTCGTACTATGCTGTCTAAGGTACAGAAGTTAGTGACCGAGCATCGTTCTACACCGGCTTTTCATAGCAGTGAACAGAATCCAACTTATTTAAAGTTGATGATGTTAGAGCGTGTATTAAAGGCTAAAGTAAAAGAAACTGCAACTGTGGGAATTGGTGATGCTGCCGGTGCTAATCAAAATACAGCCCAAAACGCAGCTCAAAATGCTCAGGCTACACCTAACGCTAACGTAGTGGCTGGTGATGCTGCAGCCAAACAAAAAACACAAGAGTTAATAAACGCTAAGTTTAAAGATCCTAAGATCAAAGCTGCTGTACAAAAAAGCACATCTGGACAGTCATTGACTACCGCTGATCAGCAATTAGTTGCGCAGGCAGCGTTACAAACCGAAAGCAAAACAATGCGCCGGCAATTATATCGTCTATTGCGTGAATCAGAAGTTCAGCAAGCTCAGGTTGTTATTGCAGCTAAAGCTATGGTTGATGATATTCAGACAATGCTAGAAGAAGTTTCTTCTATGCAATTCAAGACTTTGCCACCACTTGTTAGCGAAATGCAAAATCAAATTGGTGTTGATCAAGCGATGCAATTTAATGCTGATGTCACAAAAGTACTTGCTAATCTAGTTCAAACTGTTCAAGCAGCCAAACTTGAAATGGATCGTGCGCTTGGTGTAGTTACTGGTGAACAATCAGCAGCAGCTCCTGGAGTAGAACAAGAGTTAGGTGCTGATCTGGGGGTTGATGATGCTGAATTAGATGCTAAGCCAGGGTTGGATGATCCAGCATTGGGTGATGAACCAGAGCTAGATGATCCTGAAATGGATGATCCTAGTATGGATGGCGCCGGCCTAGGTCGTGCTAAACGCTAATGTTAATTTTTGAAGTAGAAAATACTGAGAAGGTAGATACTAGTAAGTTGGGAGCATTGACTCAATTCTTATCAGGAATTGCTGATGACAATGATTCAAAAAAACAAATATCTACCAAAGCATTTATTGAGCTAGCTCAACGCCTTGGAGTTTCTATTAATGACGGTCCACAAGGTAATTTAGCTCAGTTAATTTCGCAAGAACCACTGAATAAACTATTATTGCCAATTGATCCTGCTAATCCAAATGTAATTAAGTTTGTGGGTAATGAAGAAGCAGAACCAGAAACCGGCGAAGATCCTATGGATTCAGAGACTATAGTAGCAGCAAACGCCAAAGCCGCTGCTAAAAAAGGATTTGGCAAAAAATTAAACTAATCGGTTGACAATTAACTTAAAACTAAGTACAATTAACATAGCAACTTAACTAACAGAGTTACAAAATGAAAAAACTTATTTTAACATTATTAGTGGCAACATCATTTCTCAGCGCAGCACCATCATACGCATGGAATCATGGCGGTAACGGATATCACGGTGGATACAATAATTATCGTGGTGGATACAATAATAATTATTATCGTGGTGGATACAATAATAATTATCGCGGTGGATACAATAATAATTGGGTTGCTCCAGCTATTGGTGGATTAATATTGGGCGGCATAGTTGGCGCAGCAATAACATCTCCATATTACTCTCCCGCGCCAGTGTATGTACAACCTGATCCTGTATACACATCTCCGCCTTCTGCTCCAGTTGGATACCATTATGAACAAATGTTAGACAATAATTGTAACTGTTACGTTACTGTATTGGTACCAAATTAATGGCTTATTCTGATAAAGTATTAGATCATTATGAGAACCCTCGCAACGTAGGGTCCTTTGCTAAAGACGAAGATAACGTTGGCACTGGCATGGTAGGTGCGCCTGCTTGTGGTGACGTGATGAAGTTACAGATAAAGGTTAAAGATGGCATTATCACAGATGCAAGATTTAAGACATATGGTTGTTTGACTAGCAATACCGAAGTTAATACTCCCACTAAAGCAAAGAAAATTTCTGATTTAAAAATTGGAGATGAAGTTCTTGCTTGGAATGGAGAAAATATTGTTAATCAGAAAATTAAAGAAATAATTACTCATAGTGTACAAATAGATGATCTATTAAAAATAACTTTTCAAAGAGAATCGCACCGTAAAAATATGAGACCGGGCACATTTTCTGTGATCTGCACAAAAGAACATGTTTTTTGGAATCATAACAATAAACCAATACTTGCCCAAGATTTAATTGTGGGAAATGAATTATACGAAATAACAGAATACGAATTAAGAAAGTTGACTAATATTCGGCATAGAACGGAATTAAAAAATTTAAATAGCAAAAGAATGACAGAGTTTAATAACACTTTTGATCATTCCATTCTTCCTCAAAATCAAAAAGGATATAAACACTCTGAAGATTTTGCAAAAAAAATAAGTGCATCATCAATAAAAAACTGGCAAAATCCACAATATATTAAAAATTGGCAGGATGGGATGTCCAAGATAGATTGGACAAAACCAACTAGCATTGAACAAAAATATATAGAGTTATTTGAGAAAAATAATGTAGCAGTAACATGGAGCGCAGGCAAAGTTTGGATTCAAACTAATATTGGGCCCGCGAGTCCTGACTTTATTGTACCTGGGAAGAAAAAATGTATAGAAGTATATACTAAACAAATGCCTAAGTTTATGCAAGATAGATCGGAATATTCTGACTATATAACTAATCGCAGAACTCAACTTAGTTCTGCTGGATACGAATCTTTATTTTTATCAATAGAAGATATAGATAATGCATTGCCAGAAGTCCAGAACTTTGTTCATAATGGTATGAAAATAGCAAATATATCACCCATAACACATCATAACGAATTGCGAGGATGTGAACGTGATGGTAAAAATGTAATAGTTTATGATTTAAAATTAGAGGATGGTGCTCATGTATTTTTCACGAATAGAGTCGGGTCACATAATTGTGGATCAGCGATTGCATCATCCAGCTTGGTCACTGAGTGGGTCAAAGGAAAATCTCTTGAAGATGCTGGACGAATTAGAAATACAGACATTGCCACAGAATTGGCACTTCCTCCCGTTAAAATCCATTGTAGCATTCTCGCAGAATCGGCAGTTGCCGCTGCTATCGCCGACTACAAACTGAAAAAAACATAGAGCAATGAACTTCTATAAATAGATTTATGGATACATGTGAGTGTGGTTGTGGAGTAACTCTCAGAAAAGATAATAGAACTGGTTATCAAAAAGGGCATAAACCATGCCTTGTGTGCGGTAACTTAGTCAAAAAATCTGGGTTAGAATGTTGTTCAAAATCTTGCTCTGCTAAACTTCATTGGCAAAGAAATCCAGAAATGACGGCTAGCAGGTCATTTAACGCTGAAAGATTCGCTACTAGAGAAAAGAATCGCGAGGAATGGATAAAAAATCTATCAATAGCAAAGAAAGGAAATGAGCCTTGGAACAAAGGAAAGATTGGAGTTCAAGAAGCATGGAATAAAGGTTTACCAAAAATACAGCAACCATTCTATGGAAAAACTCATAAAGAAGAGTATTACTTAAAATGTGAAAAAACTATCCTTGAAAAATACGGAATCACAAATACATGGAGTTTGGCAAAAACTTCTCCTAGGAGTAAAGTTGAAAAACGATTACAGCCATTACTAGAAAACTATTCATATAATGTTAAGTTTGGCAATTTCAAACCAGATTATATAAACTATGATACACATCATATTATTGAGGTTTATGGAGATTATTGGCATTGTAACCCAAAAAAATATAGCAAAGAATATTATCATTCCCAGTTAAAAATGACAGCAGAAGAGATATGGTTAAAAGATAAAATAAGACTTGAATATTTTGAATCTATGGGATATTCTGTTACAATAGTATGGGAAAATGATATAGACAAGTTTATTAAAGATTATATAAGCAAACATGATACAGAAAATACTGAAATGGCCGGATCCATTACTACTAAAACCATGCCAACTGTGGGACTTCAGTAACCCTCCGGTTGAAAACATAAGTCAAGATCTACTTGATACTATGAATAGCCAAATGGCACTGGGACTTGCTGCCAATCAAATAGGCATTTCATACCGCGTTATCGCAATGAATGTGCAAAATGGGGTGTTCGCAGGTCAACAACTAGTATTGGTAAATCCAGATATAAACAAATTATCAGAAGAACTCTGGGAACATAGAGAAGGATGTCTGAGTTTTCCTAGAATTGATCTTACTATTACTAGACCAAAATATGTTTATGCTCGTTGGAGAGATATTGAGGGAGCAGAACATGGCACAGTATTCAGTGAACTTGATGCTAAATGTTTCCTGCACGAAGTAGATCACCTAGATGGTAAAGTATTCAAAGATTATGTAAGTGACTTGAAATTTATGCTAGCCGCTAAAAAGGCAAAGAAATGATGAACGTGAAAGAAAAAAAAGCACTGGATACTAGATTTCAGTTTTTAGTAAACGAAATTTGTAATGTTGCTCCTGCTACTCGCAGTGAATTTCCAATGAAAGCATACCATGCTAAATCTCGTTTAGCGACACTTAGAGAAGAATTGTCTGCGGAATTGTCTGCCCTAATGGAAAAACTATAATGATTACAATAACAGAAACAGCAGCAAAGAAAATAATTAGCAACATTGCTAAACGAGGTAGTGGACAAGGCATTAAAGTCGGTGTAAAAACAACTGGATGTTCGGGACTTGCGTATGTTCTTGAATATGTAGATCAAGTTCCGTGTGATTGGGACTGGGTAGAATACGATATCGGAAGCGGAGCCAAGGTCTGGGTTACTCAGAAAGATTTAGTTTACATTGATGGGCTTGAGATTGATTATGTTCGCAAGGGTCTTAACGAAGGATTTGATTTTATTAATCCAAAAGAAGCAGCCCGCTGTGGATGTGGCGAATCATTTACCATTTAACTTGATATTAGTACAATACTAAGTTAAACTAGTATAATGTACATACCTAAATTTAATTATAACGAATTATCACGCACTACTGAAGCTGGAAAACGTTTATATCAAACTCCAGATGGACGCAAAGTTCCTTCAGTGACAACTATTCTTGGTGCTACTCAGCCAGAAGAAAAAAAACAATCTCTACAAAACTGGCGCAATTCAGTTGGAGCAGAACGTGCCCAAGCTATTACGACAGAAGCTGCTAATCGTGGCACTAGAATGCACAAATACCTAGAAGATTACATTCGTAATGGTGTAATAAGCGAACGAGGTTCTAATCCATATAGTTGGGCTAGTCATAAAATGGCGCAGACTGTTATTGAAGACGGTCTTAAAAATGTCAATGAAATATGGGGAGTGGAAATTCCACTATACTTTCCTAAATTTTATGCTGGCACCACTGATGGATGTGGTATTCACATGGGAGAGGAAAGCATTCTTGACTACAAACAGACAAATAAAGAAAAAAAGCGGGAATATATTGAAGATTATTTCCTTCAACTAGTAGCATATGCATTGGCTCATAATGAGGTTTACGGAACAAAAATTCGCAAGGGTGTTATTCTGATGTGTGTGAAACCAACGCTAGATCCTGCTACAATGGAACCGCTTGATCGTCCAAAGTATCAAGAATTTATACTAGAACCCAAAGACTTTGATCGTTGGGAACAGGAGTGGTGGAAACGTTTAGAACTCTATTACATGATTAGCTAAATACTTGATATTAAGGAACCAAGTAATGGCAATCGTTCAAATTTCACAAATCACAAATCGGTTGGGATTAAACATAGATTTACCCCAACTAGCAGGCGCAGAACTCGGTTGGTCTACTGATACCCGTCAGCTGTATATAGGCAATGGCACTTTAGCAGAAGGTGCTCCTGTTATTGGAAATACTGAAATTTTAACAGAGTTTTCGGATATTCTAAATTTATCTGCTAGTTATACCTATAAAGGAACAGCAGCTGGATATACAGTCCAAACTGGTCCCACTCCAGGCACTCCTGTTACTCTAAGTTTGCAAAACTGGTTAGATCAATTTGCATCTGTCTTAGATTTTGGTGCGACGGGTGATGGACTTACTGATGATACTGATGCGATTAATCGTGCGCTAAATCAATTATATTGTATACAATCAAATCCACAGGTTCGTCGTAGTTTATTTTTTCCAGCTGGTGTTTACAAAGTTTCAGGTACTATCAATATTCCTACTTATGCAACATTGTACGGAGAAGGTCCAGACAATTCTATTATTCAACTAGTAGCTAGTGGAAGTGCTGTTGGTACTTCGTGTGTGGCACAAACTGCAGATAGCTTACAGCAAACAGGAGTTAATATTGGAAACGGAGGAGCAACTCCTCCCACTGATATTAACATCATCAATATGGCTTTTCAAAGTCTAGATGATACGATGGATGTATTCTTAGCTGAATCCGTTACTAATAGTGAATTTCGCAGTGTTGGATTTTATGGAGTAGGCACTACCGGAACATTAACATCTTCCGCTGCTGATACATCATGTGTATTACTGGCAAGTCAAATGGTAACTACATCAGACATTTTATTTGATGGATGTAGATTTAGTGGCACAACATACGGAATTAATGCCAATGACGCAACTAAAGGGGTGGCAGTTACAAATAGTAATTTTAATATTTTGTATCAAGGTGTAGCATTAGGCGCTATAGTCAACGATGGCCCAACTGGTACTCGCATAACCACTAACACATTTGATAATATTTACAGTTTTGGTATTAATATTGGAGATGTGTCGCTTAATGTAAGTGGATACAATATTTTTTATGACGTTGCCAATCACTTTTTAGGTACATCAAGCCCGCAGCAGTCAGTAATTAGTATTACTGGCAATAATAATGCCAGCGTTGGTGATATGTTTGAACGCTCAGACGCATTTGCTGCTCAATATCCACGCATATCGTTGGGCGCATCATTGAGCATTGCTACTACAAACGGTTCACAAATACAGCTAGGATCAAAAACAGTTCAGTCTGGATTGACAACAACATTATCGGCTAATACAATAGACAACGTATTTACGATTGATACTTCCACTGGCATATTAAGTTTTAAAGTAGATTATTCTATAACACAAAGTGCCACCTTATTTAGAACTGGAACAATAGTTGTTGCAATCGCAAGTACACCTACTATTATAAATGTAACCGGAGCAGTTGGCAATGTTGCTGGAAATAACATAGTGACACTATCTTTTGCTGCTCAACCTAGTACACCGTTTCCAATAAGTAGCACAATTTCAGTAACTGACATTGATCCATCTGGTTATAATGGGACTTATATAGTAGCTGATAGTCCTGCTCCTGAACCATATTCAGTGAGTTATATTAGTAGCTATAATACTTCTTATGTCAGTGGTGGCTTAATTACTCAGTTAACTCCGAATTACACGGATGATTATACTGAAAATTCCAATTTAGCTATTACATTATCCGCAATACAAGTAGGCCAAAATGTATCAATTCAATATGAATCTACATCAAACGCAGCATCTCAAATGAGTTATTCAATCAGTTATTTAAATTAATGTGGCACAAAGATTTTGCTAGTAGACTGGGCGCATGGGCTGAGCTTCGTAAAGAAGTTCAATCTATGCCGCTTGAACAAGTCCTTCAAACAGTTAACTCATGGTGGCATCAAGCTCCATGGACTGGATATTATTTGCACTGGGACGATATGCCAAAATGGCCCGATCCATGGCAACTTTTGAGTGATAATATCTATTGTGATGTTGCCAGAGGACTCGGAATACTGTATACTATAACTTTACTAGATCGTCAAGATTTGATATCGGCCGAGCTGGTTTTAACTGAAGACAGTCGCAATTTAGTCTTGATTAACGAAGAAAAATATACGCTTAATTGGGATACTAATGTTGTAGTAAATAATAATTTACCTCACCGCATCAAACATCGTTTTATAAAGCCTAGTATATAGTAGTATAAGTAGTACACAAAACAAAAAGAGAAAGAATGACAAAGATTACAGTTGTAAAACGTAATGGAGATAGAGAGCCTCTCCAAATAGAAAAATGGCAAGCTCAAGTAGCAAAAATTTGTAAGGGCATTGCTGATGTTAGCCAGTCAATGGTTGAAATCAAAGCACAGTTACATTTTTATGATGGTATAACTACAGAAGACATTGATGGAATTACTCTACGAGCTATTGTAGATTTGATTGACGTAGGATCAAACCCTGATGTAGGACATACTAACTATCAATATGTTGCTGGCAAACAGCGATTATCAATGCTTAGAAAAACAGTATATGGTAAATATGATCCGCCACATCTATATGAAATTGTAAAGAAAAATGTTGCTTCCGGTTTTTATACTCAAGAACTTCTAGAATGGTATACAGAAGAAGACTGGAATAAAATGAATGATATAATTGATCATTCTAAAGATGAGCAATATGGTTACGCAGCAATTGAACAACTTATTGAAAAGTATCTTGTTAAAAATCGTGCAACAAAGGAAATTTATGAAACTCCACAAGTTAGATACATGGTTGCTGCAGCAACCGTATTTCACAAAGAAGAGCCTAACTCGGCTAGGATGCGTTATATCAAAGAATATTACAATGCTGCTTCTGACGGTTTGTTTACTCTGGCTACTCCTGTCCTCGCCGGACTTGGCACACCTACTAAGCAGTTTAGTAGTTGCGTTCTTATTAGAAGTGATGACAATCTTGATAGTATCTTTGCTTCAGGCGAGATGATGGCCAAGTATGCCGCCAAACGAGCTGGCATAGGTCTTGAGATTGGAAGATTACGACCACTTGGCAGTCCCATACGCGGCGGCGAAGTTACACATACAGGCATGGTACCATTTCTAAAGAAGTGGTTTGGTGATCTGCGTAGTTGTAGTCAGGGTGGAATCAGAAACGCAAGTGCTACTGTATTCTATCCCATATGGCATTATCAGTTTGACGATCTTATCGTTTTAAAAAATAATCAAGGAACAGACGAAACTCGTGTGCGATTTATGGATTACGGTGTTGTACTATCAGCATTTTTCTGGAGACGCTTTAAGAACAAAGAAAATATAACCTTCTTTGATCCAAATGAAGTGCCAGATTTGTACGAAGCTTTCTACAGCGATACCACAAAGTTTGAAGAACTGTATGTCAAGTATGAAAAGAAGAGAGGTTTAAAAACTAAAACTATGGCTGCCGAAGATGTATTTAAGGGCGGCATATTAAAAGAACGTACAGATACGGGACGTATCTATCTTATGTTTACTGACAATGTTCAAAATCAAGGACCATTTGATCCTGAATTTCATACCATATATCAAAGCAATCTTTGTATGGAAATCTTACTCCCAACTAAGTCATTTGACAGATTAGATGATGACAATGGCCGTATCGCCCTCTGTACCTTGGGAAGTATTAATTGGGGTGCTTTCCGTAATCCAGAAGATATGCGCCGTGCTACTCGTATTCTACAGCGTAGTCTATGTAACATACTTGATTACCAAGACTTCCTAAGCATACAAAGTAAATTAAGCAATGATGAAATACAGCCGCTTGGCATTGGTATTACTAATCTTGCGTACTGGCATGCTAAACGCGGATTGAAATATGGTGAAGCAGATGCGCTTCAAGAAGTTAAAACGTGGATGGAACATCAGGCATTTTATCTAACTGAAGCCACTGTTGAATTGGCTAAAGAGCGTGGCGCATGTGCCCATAGTAGCAAGACACGATATGGACAGGGTACATTTCCGTGGGAACTTCGTGCTAACGGAGTTAACGATCTAACAGATTTTACTCCTGAATTAGATTGGGAAACACTACGCACTAACATGAAACAATACGGTGTGCGTAATGCTACACTAATGGCAGTCGCTCCTGTTGAAAGTAGTTCCGTCGTTATTAACAGTACAAACGGCATTGAAATGCCAATGAGTTTGATTACTGTCAAAGAAAGTAAAGCAGGAAGTTTAATTCAAGTAGTACCTGAATACAATAGACTTAAAACTAAGTATCAGTTAATGTGGGATCAAAAAGACTGCGTTGGATATTTGAAAACAGCAGCAGTTATCGGTGCGTATGCTGATCAAAGTTTGTCAACAAATACCGCATACAATCCAGCACATTTCGAAGGACGTAAAGTTCCTGCTACCTTAATTGCTAAAAATTTAATGTTGGCGCATTACTGGGGTTTGAAAACATTATACTATAGTTTGATTAACAAGCAAGGTTCAAAATCTTCTGGGGCAGCAGGTCCAGGTATTGCTGAAAAATCCGATGCACAAAAGGTATGGGATGAATTAAAACGAGATCAGACTCAAGTTATATTTGAGGATGATGATGACTGTGAGGCATGTAAACTATAATGTTAGAAACAATATGTGATATTATGATAGACGCTTATAAGCGTAATTGGATTACAAGCCGTGACGGCAATGTTAGTATTCGCCATCATGGGAGAGACCATTTTTATGTTACTCCAACTGGAGTTCGTAAACAAACTCTTCAACCTGATCAGTTTAAGAAAATTAAAATTAACCAGCATATTCAAAGTGGAGTTGGTACTGCGAAGTTTTCGCATAGTTGGGAAGATATGCCGTATACTGATATAAGCACCAACTTGAAACCTAGTGGCGAAATACCCATGCACTTTGGTTTACAGAAAAATATTGATACTGAAGTGCGTGTAATTATGCACTTTCATCCCACCTATACTACAGCAGCAATGTACGCAGGTATTGACCTACCGAACCTACTCAACGAATTTCCAGAACTAAGTCGGTATACCTCAGTTGGTCCAACCGTTGGTGTATTACCTCCCATCACCCAAGACTTGGCTGACGCCTGTATAAAGAATATTGGATTCAATGATGATACAGGTGAGATTAAATATAATATAATTGGTATGGATAGACACGGCGTTATTGCAGTTGACACAAGCCCATGGCGAGCGTATGAGCACATTGAGAGATTGGAACATATTTGTAGGATAGTACTTGCATCAGGAAAATATTAATGAGTAAAGAACAATATAATTTAAGCACCAAGACAGACTATCTTAGTCGTAAAATGTTTCTAGATCCCGCTGGACCAGTTACTATACAACGGTTTGAAGAAGTAAAGTATAATAAGTTAACAAAATTTGATGCTGAAGCTAGAGGATTCTTTTGGGTTCCAGAAGAAATTTCCCTAACAAAAGATGCAGGCGATTTTAAAGACGCCAGTGATACTGTTAAACATATCTTCACTAGTAACTTGTTGCGTCAAACAGCCTTAGATAGTGTACAAGGCCGCGGCCCCACGCAAGTGTTTACGCCTGTATGTTCTATTCCAGAACTTGAAGCACTGATGTATAACTGGGGATTTTTTGAAACAAATATCCATAGTCGTTCGTATAGCCATATTATTCGTAATATCTACAATGTGCCAAAGGATGTCTTTAACACAATTCATGATACACAAGAAATTATTGGCATGGCGGCAAGTATTGGAAAATACTACGACTATCTACATAGATTAAATTGTCGCAAAGAACTAAATGATAACGGATATGCGGTTGATGAACGAGACCACATCAAAGCAATTTGGTTGGCTCTACATGCTAGCTACGCACTTGAGGCATTCCGTTTCATGGTTTCATTTGCCACAAGTTTGGCAATGGTTGAGAATCGTATCTTTATTGGCAACGGTAATATTATCGGCTTAATTTTACAAGACGAAATCTTACACAAGGAATGGACAGCTTGGATTATTAATCAAGTTGTTAAGGAAGATGCTAGATTTGTCAGCATTAAAGGTGAATGTGAAGCCGAAGTATATCAAATATACTTAGATGTCATACAAGAAGAAAAACAATGGGCAGACTATTTGTTTAACAAAGGTCCGGTCATTGGACTTAATGCTAATATTCTTAAAGAATTTGTTGACTTTACTGCTGTAGCAGCTCTAAAGGAAATTGGTATCAAGTATCAAGGCACAGCGCCAAAGACGACACCAATTCCATGGTTCAATAAACACCTTAATATATCTAATAAACAGTCTGCGTTGCAAGAGACTGAAAGTACAAACTATGTGATTGGTGTTATGGGAGATACACTAGACTACAGCGAGTTGCCTAGTTTATAATTGATTAGAAAGTCTGTTGGACTAGTGCCAACGACTTTTCTTTTTCAGAACCTTTTTCTGTTCCTACTTCACCAGACTTAACTGATATCATAGATGCGAACAAGCCTTTGATCCGTTCTCTACTACGCGGATTTTTAATTTCACTATTAATTTTTGAAACTAATTCAACAAATGTATAATCAAAATTTCCCATTCCTAACAACGAATGTACATGAAAGAACTTTGAAGAAGTCCATAGTATTTCTCTACTAGCTTGTTTATATGTTCCTGGCTCATACTGTACTCGTCTTAACTGTAGTTCACTACTAGATAAATTAAATTCGTACTCTTGGTCTGGACCTAGCACTCCTGGATCAGCGATCCCAAGTCTGTCAAATAGTTCAGTAGCAGAATTTTCTAGTACAGCAACTTTTACCAATCCCAGTACTAGCCCTTGGATTGATGCAGGCATATTTAAAAATTTTATTTTAAAGACAGCTTCATCATAATTCGTCGCAATAATATTATCAATCTGTACTGAATATCCTAATTCATTATCATAGTATCTTACAGTTACAATTTCTCCTGAGTTGTATGTGCGACGACCAGAATATTTAGTACTACTAAACGGTACAATTATATCTTTGGGTTGATTGTGAAAAAATTCAACCAACGACTTTTTAAGAGTTGTTTTAGTAAGAACAGTTGGAATATGTGTCACTAAATCTATGTCACCAAATGTTTGTTTGGTATTATCAGAAACATAACTACCAGTAGTATATAATAAAGTGCGTTCACAAAACTGTTGAATAAAATTGTAATAGCTAAACGCAAATTGTTTATAGTCTTCCCGACTTCTGACTCTTTCTGCTCCTGCTACTCCGCTCATAACATCACCTTTAATTTAGAATTTTCTGGTAAAAACTTTCCTGTTAATACTAAACGATCCTTACGCCCAATCCATTCCTCTTGTAAATTATCAGGAATATCTGCTCGGGTAGAATCTAAAATCTTGAAATAGGTATCAAGCATCTTACTGTACTTTTCTGAATCTAATTGCTTAGACAATGTTTCACTAAGCACATAATAGTCTGCGACAATATCCGTAGTAAGCGTAGTGCCTAATCGTTCATTAAGAATAGACAATGCCTGTACTGGATTTCGTGCTAACCATTCTTTAGTAGTTTTATCTCTAACGCCAATGCCATGACTAAATGACAAGTCAGCAACTTGGAACGCAGACAACATTAGCTGTGTGCGATGTAGGCCTTTTACATTAGAATCATCTGGGTACGCCGCTGAATAGTAACTAAAGCGCAGCCAGTCTAGGTCGCCAATCATCCAATCAATCTGAACACATTCACCTGTGTCATTACCATTCAAATCTTTTTGTGGATAGTATCCAAATATGCTGCTGTCTGTTACTTTCTTTTCATCACAATGTATTGTGGGAGCATGTAGATTAATATAACGGACAAGATTTAGCAAAAATGCCTTCATACTCAACTGATCATCTGATGCTGTTCTTGCTCGGCTCTTTAATAAATTAAATGTTTTCTCAAACGCAGGAACTGTGAGATTCCATGATTTTAATTCATTTGCTAAATTATCAGTATGTATATCAAAAATATAATGATTGTTGATACCTAAATCAATATCACCAGACACAGGCTTTTTACCAACAGAGCCAAGTGGTTCAAAATAAAACATACTGAAGATTACTTGATGTGGGAATAGCTGCTCCAGCTCAGTAAAGTATGCCTTCAATGTAGGAGGGATATTTTCCCTAAGAATTGGTGCTGTCTTGTCAGCAAATACGTTACCGCCCATAATTATTCCTTTGAATATAATGTAACTAGTATAATTTAAAATGAATTAAATGTCAAGTGCTACTAGTAATCCACTAAATATTGTGTTAAAATACAACGTTATAAGGAATAATATGTTAACAATTTATACCAAGGACGATTGCCCGTTTTGTGATCGAGCCAAGGCATTATTAGAAAGCAAAGGTATTGAATATACCACAGTGAATGTTGGTATTCGTACAGAAGCCCGTGACTATTTGGTTGAGCAAGGACTGCGTAGTGTACCACAGATTTTCAATGGTACGACACTTATTCAAGGTGGCTATCAAGGATTGGCTAGTAAGCCAGAAGAATTTTGGACAGAGTTAAAAGGATAATATGGACATTAAATCAAATGAAGTATACTCGTTTAAGTTAGCGAGTGGTGAAGAAATTGTTGCTAAAGTATTAAGTTCAGATGATGATTATCTTTACATATCAGAACCAGCTGCGGTAGGTCCTAGTCCCCAGGGCCCAGCGTTAGTTCAAGGTATGTTTACTACTTCTCCGGGAGCAAAAATTACACTAAATATTAAGCATATTGCAATGTTTGCTGATACTGAAGAAGGCATCAAACAGAGATACATCAAACTTACTACAGGTATTGACGTGCCAAGCAAAAAACTTATTTTAGGATAATATATGGCAGGTGGAGTTGTTAGAATGACAGACCCGAATTCATGTGGGGGAGTTCCTATGAGCGGAGTTAGTTCTGTCCGGGTTAATGGTATTCCGATTGTGGTTAATGGTGCTAGTGTTACTCCACATCCAAATAATAAACCGCCTCATACCAATGCACGCACAGTAGCTGGATCTTCGTCTGTGCGTGCAGGTGGGCAGCCGGTAGTAAGCGCATCAGATGTTGATAGTTGTGGACATTCTAGAGTTAACGCCAGTCCTAATGTTAGGATAGGATAATGGCGCAAGCACCTAGTTTACTAACACCATTTCAATTAACCGTTACTTCAGGATTATTAGATAATCAAGGTATAAGTGTTAATGCCCAATTTATATCAAATGTAAACACATTTAAGAACTTGCCGTACATGGTTGCGTTAAGTGAAGCAATAGCAGCAGCTAGTATTGTGCCAGAATTATCAGAGCCTATATTACTAGAATTATATACATTAGGATCAAACACATGTGCTGCGCTTGGTGATAGTATTCCACCATACACCGGTAATATAGTTTATCCAGATAATGTATTATTTTCAAGTCTGTTATTAGAAACAGGTTACTCTTACATGGGGCAAGATGCTACTGGCGCTGGTAAAGATTTAAGTATATTTTGCCAGGGTTTTGGCGCTCTAGTTGGTTACAATGGTATCACTAATAGCTTTGTAAATTCAGCTGTTAACAGTCAAAATTATCTAGCAGGTACTTATACTAATGCTGATAACATGGTTAGTGGTGGAATTACTAGTGTTAATATATGTACTGAACAATGGGGAAATGATCTTGCTAAGCTAGGTGGGTTAATTAATCTCAAAACTCTGCCTGAGCTAGGAACGCCATTAGCTCTAGTACAACAATTAGCATCCCTGGGTGGAGTTACACCTGATCTTACATTGGCGTTCTCAAATGCCGGTGTAAGTTTAGATGTAGTGATTAATATATCATCACCAGATGTTGTTGCATCAACAGCAGATCAAAAAGCCATGTATACTGCGATGACTCAGATTACAGGAACATCACTAACTGAAATATTACAAGTGCTAGGGGTTACTACTTCTAATATTACCACAATGGCTGATTTATTAAATCCATATAAAATATTTCCAACTAGTTTCCAAACATTAACATTTACAGGAACTGATGGTGTTAAGCAAAACATCTATTTAAATCCTACCGGCACAGTTAACGCTACTATGCAACAGTACTTGCCATCTATCGCATTGAGTACAATATCATGACCGCATTAGATAAATTAAGTCAAATAATTCCTCCTGATCAAGCACTAGCGAACAAAGCGTTAGCTACTGCGCTTCAGCAAATTACAAATATTTCTTCGTTAAATTTACCTAGATTAGCTAATGCTGTTAGTAATGTGCAGACAAATTTTGGATTGCCGTTAGTAAACGCTCAAAAAACAGCAGTTGATCCTGCTGTGGCAAATAATATTTCTAATACTCTAGGAGTAGGGTCAGGTCCTAATGGCACACTTACTATTGATAATAGCATGGGAATAGCTGCTGGTTTTGTAGTGACTTCTGCGTTTAATAATGTAATCACGCTGATTAACTCAATGAATTTATCTAATCTAGCAAACATATATACTGACATGACAGCTACCGCAAATGGCACATATGGGCCAGCAACTGGTCCTATTACAATTATTACAGGTCCCGCAGCTGGAACTTATGATAATATTAATGCTGCTTTTTCCGGACAAATAGCCAATGCTAATGCTGGGACTGGTGGTAATGGACTTATTCCATCTGTTAATTCAAATGTTATACCAAATATTATTGCCACATATCCTAGTCAAACTACCAGTATAAACACAAACTGGAATAGCATGATGACCCAGTTGAATACTGAAAAGAAAGTACAACAAAGCGCAACTATTGACTTTGCTAATCTAATCCCTAATAGTAATCCTCCAATTTACAGTTTTGTATTGTCCTTGCCACAATATGGGCAAGATACAGCAGCAAACGGCGCATTTCAATATCTAGAATCGGTGGCAGATCTTACTAACTTGACAGGACAGACGTTAGTGGCAGCATTACGGCAGGGACAGTCTAATATTGCCACAACTGGAATTGCCACTACGAGCAATGTTCCGGTTAATCCGAATCCACCACCTCCTGAGGCAACCCTAACTAAATCACAATATCCATACCCGCCGCCGACAACTTGATTTTTTTATAAATAATATTATCATGAAATCTACCGAATTTACCACTGAGAATTTACGTACAGATAATCCCTGCTGGAAAGGATATAAAGCTGTTGGCACAAAAAAGAAAGCAGGCAAAACTGTTCCTAATTGTGTTCCTAAAGAAGGTGTTGAGGAAGCTGCTAACGCTGCTCAACAAGCAGCCATAGCTATTAATATGAAAAAACATCACCAGAAACCTAAACACATGTCGGAAGACGAACAGATTGATGGCATGGCTAAGGGTGAAATTCAAGCTATTATTGATAACGCAATGCATATTCAACAGGCGCTAGCAGAAGGTATTGAGCTAGATGGCTGGATGTATAGTTATGTAACTATATGTAACGACCATTTAAATAGCGTAGCAGAACAAATTGGTAATCCTGATATTGAAGAAGCTAACAGTCAGTTTGATATGATTGAAGAAATGATGGAAGATCTTGCTGCCCGCCACGGACTAGATTCTGATACAATATGGGATTTATTTGAAACGGTATCAGACAGTGAGTTACTATCTGAGACCGCAGCATGGCAAAAGTCATCTGGCAAGAATAAAAATGGTGGGCTTAACCAAAAGGGTGTCAATAGTTATCGCCGTGAACATCCCGGAAGTAAATTGAAAACAGCGGTAACCACTAAACCTAGTAAATTAAAACCTGGTGGCAAAGCAGCTAAGCGTAGAAAGAGTTTTTGTGCCCGTATGTCCGGTATGAAAAAATCACGCACTTCAGCAAAGACAGCACACGATCCAAATTCAAGAATTAACAAATCACTGAGAAAGTGGAATTGTTAGGATGAGAGCTAGGGAATTTGTTACAGAATTATACTTTATGGGCAGTCCATGTACTAAAGATTGCAGCGGACACAAAGCAGGGTATAACTGGGGTAAATCACATGCTGGCAAAGAAGAATTTGGTCCTAGTCCTAGTTTCAACAAAGGCACATATCTAGCAAAGAACTATACTCCGCGAGCGCAAGGCGGTGGTAAAGTTAAAGGTACATTAAGTCAAAATCCTAATGCCGTAGCAAAACGTAATCGCCGTGCTCAACCAAAACCTGAACCAGTGGCTACTCCAGTAGCACAGCCAGCAGCGGAAAAAGTTGATGAAGCAACCGGCGATAAAAGTTTTGATCGCATGATGGGGAAACTTACTGATCCAAATTCGCTTGCTGCTCATGCGCGGGATGAGCGAGCAAGAACTGCTGATCATGAGTTTTTACAAATGGGAGACCATATATGGACTCATTTGGAAAAGCTAGGTAAACAAATTATAAAGTCTCCAAGTCGTCTCGCATGGTATACTAATGCTATCAAAATAGGCGACTATGCTGCTATATCAGATTGGCTAACAGAATTATTACAAATTACACCAGAAGCACTAGAAAAATTAGATGAGTTATGCTATAATTGGGGTAGACCATTAACAGAATTCGTAGAATCTGTACAAGAAGGTACGTTTAATCAAGATTATGTCCAACATTGGAAACGATATAAAGCACATGCGGAAGGCAGTAGTTAACGCTTGACAATTAATTCTTTGTTAGTTATAATAGTTGTATGATTAATTAACTAGGTGTTGTTATGTATAACTTTCAAGCTCGTAGTACGCCTTTTGCATATCGTAAACCAGTGAACAAAAAAATTCCTATTACTGTTAATTTAGTTCAAGCCGATCAAGTTTGGGCAACGGCTGTCTATGCTGACCGTGTAAATAGTGGCCTTTATTTCAAAGAAACTCAGTATAAAGATGGCGAGATTACACATGAGCCAAATCGCACGATTATGTATCGTGAATTGGATAGTGCTAATGTTAACAAAGCTATCACTGAAGCAGACTACGAAATGGGTAGACTTGCCCGTGACTGGCACAAGGGACGTACATTAATGACTGCTATTAAGCGTCCATTATCTGGCTTTGAAGATAACTTAGCACGAGCTGCTAGTATGGACGAGTTTGCATTAGAAGTACACAAGTTAGAAATTGCCACCATCGCTAGTCAAATTCGTAGTTATCGTACAGGCGTTGTACATGAACAACGTATGTGGGGCACTGATACTACGCCTCTGGCAGAAGTTGGTGCTAAGGTACAATGCCAAATTGAAGTCGTTAAAAAAATGTTTAGTCAGAAACATGAATGCACTTTTATTCATGCTATAACAACTGATACTCGTAAGGTATTATCATTTGTCTACAACCACGAATTAGATACTGGTGTAATAGTTACAATCAAAGGTACAGTCAAAGCACACCGCGATGACTCCACTCAACTTAATCGTGTAAAGATTTTATAATGGAAATTATACAACATTTAGATATGCTGAAACGGCCGATTGGCATAGGAGATTGTGTAGCATTTCCTGCTAAGAATTATGCTGTTGATTCTATACATATTGGTGTAGTATCTAAACTCACCGAAAAAATGGTCTCAGTTAATCAAATTATACCTACACGTAAACAAACTGTTGTTCGCAAATATTCAAACGTTCTACTTATACTTAATTCGTCAGATATTACAATGCACTTACTTAAAACAGGAAACAAATAATGGGTCTTGACCAGTATATGTATGTCGCAGCAAAAGCTGGGGCATATGATGAATATTACGAAGATGAAAATTACGAAAAAGCAGACGATGATCCAACAAAACTTAGTAAACCACGCGAGTTGGGATACCGAAGAAAGCACCCGAATTTGCATGGTTGGATGGAACGACTTTGGCTAGAAAAAAATCCAGATGCAAACGAAGATCCTGATTATGTTTTCAATGGTGTTCAGCTAGAACTTACTTGGGAAGATCTTGAAAGACTAGAAGCTGATGTTAAAGCTGGCAATCTACCAAAAACAAAAGGATTCTTTTTTGGTGATGACTCTGATGAGTTTTACATGAAAGATGATTTAGCTTTTGTTAAAGCCGCCAAGGCAGAAGTTTTCCTTGGTCTTAAAGTATTTTACAACTCAAGCTGGTGATATATGGAATATAAATTTATTGGATGGTGTAGTGATGGCATACATGACAAAGTATGGATTTGTATTAAGCTGTCTGGTAACGAGTGGAGAGGAAAATATCTATCTGTATGGGGGCGGCGGGGCAAAACTTTACAAAGTAAACAACTTGATGCCAATAGTTACGAAATTGACAAGTTGATTCGCAGTAAAGAAAGTAAATACGCAGAGATCCCAAGAGATAAATTACACGAAGTATACCCAGAATTTCAACAAGATTTAGAAAAAACTACAGCATGGGCGTTATTAAAATCATGAATACAAGCATACACTCTACAAATATAGATTACGGCGCAGGGCATTTTGAAGGAATTAAATTGGCAGCAGATTGGATCAGAGACCTTGAAAGTAACAATAGCAGACTACACAAAGAATCAGTGATTGAAAAAGCACTGATGGCAGCAAAGTTAGGGTCTACTAACGCTCAGTGTTTTCTATTCAATTGCTATCAAGCATATAACCCTTATTACGTGTTTAATGTTAAAAAAGTTCCTGAGACAACTGGACTAGTTGACCGTCCAAATCCATGGCCCAAGTTTTGGGCTATGTTAGAAGCGTTGCGTACACGCAGTATGTCAGGGCATAATGCTCGTGATGCTATTGCAGAAATGAGTCAACAATTTGATAGCGTTGAATGGAATCAATTGTGCCGTCGTGTTTTGATTAAAGATCTACGCTGCGGTATTACAGAACGCACTCTTAACAAAATTTTAGGTAAAACTGAATGGGCTATTCCGGTATTTCAATGCCAACTAGCCACTGATTCAAATAAGAATGTATCTAAAATGAAAGGCGAAAAACGTCTTGAAGTTAAGTTAGATGGTGTGCGTGTATTGGCACTAGTTACTAAAACCAGTGTACGGTTGTTTAGCCGAAACGGTAAACCATTTGATAACTTCCCACACATTGTAGAAGCTATTATGTCCGTTATAGATATGAATGCAGCTAAAATGAGTTTTGTGCTAGATGGCGAAATTGTTGGGGCCAGCTTTCAAGCACTAATGAAACAAGCACAACGAAAAACCAATGTTGATTCCACTGACATGGTATATAATGTATTTGATTACATACCATTAGCTGACTTTGAACGTGGTTATTGGAATCCCCAGCAGCACAAACGTCTGGCTCTATTGGAAAAGATGCGATCAGCATTTGATAATACCAATTGTGTTAGAATTATGGATGGTATTACCGTCGATCTTGACACATGCGAAGGACACAATCAAATGAAACGTTATGCCAATGACGCTGTGGTTGCAGGATTTGAAGGGATTATGATCAAAGATCTCGGTGCTCCATATGAATGTAAACGTTCAAGTTTTTGGATGAAATGGAAACCTGTATACGATTATGATCTTAAAGTTGTTGCGGTTGAGGAAGGAACTGGACGAAACGAGGGAAAACTTGGAGCCTTAATATGTGAAGGGGTTGATGATAACCGATTAATTCGTGTCAATGTCGGGTCTGGGCTAAGTGATGATCAGCGTAATGATTATTGGTTAAATCAAAATACAGTAATAGGTCAAACTGCGGTGGTACTGGCCGACGCTATTACACAAAATCAGGATGGATCATACAGCTTACGATTTCCGAGGTTTAAGACTTTCCGAGACGACAAGTAGCACCCAAGTGCCATCTAAACATAGCAGACACTCCCCCGGTCTTGTGACAACCTATGCAACTAACCATTGGTTTAGGTTTTCTTTTTTTGTCTTTGATATGCTCTGATTGCGGTTTTCCTTTGTTGCCCGGAGAAACACCCAGTCTCTTACCTTTGTTGCCAGCACTATTTTTCTCACGATGTTCTTTAGATTGTGGGCCAAGTGTTAGCCCTTTATTCCACCCTGGTTTCCCAGTCATAGCTACTGAATGTATCTTTGCTTGTTCGCTTCGATAATGTTCGAACACTCGGCTGGTGAATTTGGTATAATATCTATCGGCGTGATCTCTGCTAATCACTCTCATCATACGCAAACCATAGATCATTTTATCTCTAGCTTTTCCTGTGACCATTTTAGTCAATAACCAATGACAAATAAAATGTTCCCTACCTGTTAAATAGACCAAATTAGAAGAATCATTATTGCCGCCTAATGATCTTGGTATAATGTGGTGGTTTTCTTTATACCCAACTAGTACTCGTGTTTGGGCTTTGGTTACTATAGAATAATACCAATTGGTATATTTGTTCTGTAAATACATTTGCTGTTGTCCTTTTCGACGATAGAGTAGTTGGGAACGCCAATTCCGCGAACTACATCTTTATTTATGTTGACATTTAATCTCTATAGATGTTACTATACCTATTAATTTATTGAGAAATTATAAAGGAAGTATTATGAAAGTAAAACGAAGAAAGTTTAATATTTTTGAGCAACTAGAACTAGCACATATCGATGCCACTGCGTCGGGTCCGGTGGAAGAATATATTTTAACACCAGAAGAATTCTATGAGTTTAGTCTGGATGCCAAGAATCGCCCTGGCACAAGTTTTAGGAAAGTAACAAATCGTCCTGATGATGAAGTTGGCGGTGATTGGTATTACCGTGGTGCCATTATAACTGTTAGAAAATAAATTAAGCTAAATGACAAATCCGGAACATGAAGACCTTATTCGCCATCTGCGTGGAATACAATACATTGTAATTAACAGGCAGCATGGCGGGTTCGGCTTGAGCAAAGAAGCAAGAATCCTTTACTTAGAACGAGCAGGAATTGCCTATACTCTTGCTGCAGGACCGGATAGACATACAGAGTCATTATACGGTCCTAGAATTGAAGTTAATGGAGATATTTGGCATGACAAAGATATTGAGCGGGATGATCCTATATTAGTTGATGTAATTCGCCAATTAGGTAGACAAGCTGATGGTAGATTTGCTAAACTAAAGATCGTAGAAGTTCCAGCCGGAGTTATCTGGAAAATTGCTGAGTATGACGGCATGGAGTGGGTAGAAGAAGTACATAGAATTTGGAGCTAAATACGCAATGACATTCAAATTAGTAATTTTATTAACTGTGGTAAATAATCAACTATGTTTCTAACCTATCTTATGCTTGTGGTAGCACTATGTCTTAGTGTTATTGCAGAATTTTACTCTATTGCTGGATTAGCTGCAATATTTGCCGGTGCTCCAATACCTATTATCATTATGGGTGTAATACTTGGCACAGCTAAATTATCTATAACAGTTTGGCTTCATGAATTCTGGGAGAAAGTTAAATTATCAATGAAGATTTATCTTGTCTCTGCGGTAATGATTTTGATGTTTCTTACCAGTATGGGTATATTTGGATTTCTCAGTAAAGCACATATTGAACAAGTGGGTGTAGGTCAAGAAAACGCTGCACAGATACAACGCATCACAGTAGAGCTTAAAAGACAAGCTGAAATCGTAGTCAAAGCGGAAGAACGTGCTAAGACATTAGAAACATCTGGCACAGGTGCAGATGCTAATGTAAACAGCCAACTTCGCACAGAACAAGAGCGTATTGATAGCGCATTAGCCCGAGTACAACCATCTATTGACGAACAGCAAAAGATTATTGACGGGCAAACAAAACTATATAACGATCAAGTTGCCAAAGTTGACGAGCAACTAGCGCAATTACAAAAGTTCATTGATGCTAAAGAAGTACAAAAGGCACAGGCTTTAGTTGGCGCTAACGCTGATGGAGAGTGGGGAGCCGGTACTGCTCGTGCAGTTACAAATTGGAAATCTGCTCGTGAAGCGGAACGCACAGCAGTAATTGCTAAATTAGTAGAAGCCAACAAAGATCCTACTATCCGTGCTGCTCGTGACGAGATATCACGAATAAGAAAGACAGTAGAAACACAAATAGCTGAATCAAACAAATTGATTGATCGCTTGCGTAATCAATTAGGCAAAGGCGACACAGCTTCAGTTGAAGTGCTGGTAAATGAGCAGCAAGAAAAGATAAAAACAGCTAACTTAGAAATTGAGGCACTAACACAAAAAAAATATGCATTGGAAGTAGAATATCGTAAATTGGAAGTAGAAGTTGGGCCTATCAAATACATTGCTGAACTAATATACGGTGATACGGCAGATCAAAGCATGTTAGAACGTGCAGTACGTTGGGTTATTATGATAATTGTTGCAGTATTTGATCCATTAGCGGTTATGATGCTACTAGCTGCAACTGAAAGTAGAACTTGGATTCGTAAGATGCTACCTGCTCCAGCGGCAGTACCTACTCTAGCAAAGCCGACTAAGGAAAAAACATTTAAGTATCGGCCCAGTGTTAAAAAACATAGAGTTCGTATATGGAAAAGAAAACGCAAGACACCAGTTGCAGTTGCTACTAAGGAAGAATATACAGAACTAAACAAAAAAATTACTGAACATTATGCGCCAGATGATGGGCCGTTAACGGATGAGCAAATTACACAGATAAAAGAGTTAGCAAACAAAGAATTGCCAGCTGGTAAATTAAATGCTAAAACAGATCTAGATGCAGATATTGAACCTTACGGCAATGAACTGCAACAATATACTATGACATTATGGAAAAATGAAAATCCTGGCAAAACATTTAAAGAGTATATTGAACAATACAACGCTAATTTAATAACAGAATTGCCGTGGCATCATATTGATCATGTTAATAAACTTAACTTAAGTGATAGAGATTTAATTACACTTAGATTAGGATTAGAAGCTGATAATGAGCCTAATTCGGGTGAATTGAAAGGGTTTGGAATAGAATTTCCTAAGGTAGCAATTAAGGGAGATATGTTCTTACGTGTAGATAACTTACCTAGTGTTCTTTACAAATTTAACGGCAACAACTGGATTAAAGTAAATAAAAGTCTAAGCGATAGTTATGTATATGACGAGGAATACATTAACCATCTCATTGAAAAAATTGAATCAGGTGAATACGATCCTGATTTGTTAAGTGACATTGAACGAGAGCGTATTTTGAGTAAGCTTAACAATACTAAAAATATAGGATAGTATGACAGAGAAAAAAATTGAGCATTGTTCATTTTGTGGCAAACATAAAAATTCAGTAGGAACATTCATTGTAGGTGAAGATGTCGCTATTTGTAATACTTGTGTTGAGGGCTGTGATAAATTAATAAAAAATAAACAAGGATCAGGAAAACTAATTTCTTCAGCAGAAATACCGGATCCTCGTGATATTAAAGAATATCTTGATCAACATGTAATTGGGCAAGATAGTGCCAAGGTAGTGCTATCAGTTGCGATCACTAATCACTACAAACGTATTGGCAATGCTAGTAATGAAATTGACAAAGCTAATATCTTAATTGTCGGGCCAACCGGCACTGGCAAAACACTTCTAGCTAGTACAGTGGCAAAATACTTAAATGTTCCTTTTGTTGTAGCTGATGCCACTACCCTCACTGAAGCAGGATACGTGGGTGACGATGTTGAGTCAGTTATCTTACGACTATATCAAAATGCTGATTCAGATATTGAACGTACTCAGCGTGGTATTATATTTCTAGATGAAGTAGATAAAATTGCCAGAAAAAGTGAAAGTGCCACTGTTAGCCGAGATGTATCTGGCGAAGGTGTACAACAGGCGTTATTGAAATTAATAGAAGGAACTAAGATAAAAATTAGTCCAGTCGGTGGAAGACGTAGTGAAACGACTGTAGAAATTGATACAACTAATATTTTATTCATTGCTGGTGGAGCATTTGTCGGACTAGATGGAATAATAAAAAGCCGGCTGCAAGGCACAGCAATGGGATTTAATGCTGATATTGCTAAATCGGAAATGTCGGAAAATAACATTGCTTCATCAGATGATTTGGTAAAATATGGCATGATTCCAGAGTTCGTAGGAAGATTTAGTAATTTAGTAAGTCTACATGGATTAACCAAAGAACAATTAGTCAGTATATTAACCGAAGTTAAGCATAATTATGTAGGCCAATATCAATGGTTGTTTAATCAAGATGGAGTTGAACTTAATTTTGAAAAAGAATCACTTAACTTAATAGCAGAACGAACTCTTAAAACCAAGACCGGCGCTCGTGGACTACATACCGAACTAGAGCGTATATTACTTCCCCATATGTTTGATCTACCAAAGTATCGTAAACAAAGTATACTGTCTGTCGCAATTACATCAAATTTAGTAAATACTCCAGCTACTTTAGCAAGGGAAAATGAATGAAGCTTTACGGACACACAGTAATTGTCAATGACGGAAACGTAGAAAAGGCACTTAGAAAATTTAAGAAAAAGATACAAGACTCAGGTCTGTTGGATGAGCTACGTGCGCGGGAGACCTACGAAAAACCCACCACTACCAGAAAAAGAAAAAAGGGCGCAGCCAAAAGTCGTTGGAAAAAGAAACTTCGTGCCCAAGAACTTCCTAAGAAATTCTACTGATTTTACCAAATAATATTCGTATATAATAATTTTATAGTATAATAAATACTAATGTAGGTGCCGATTCTCGGGCTTACATTATGTCACTTCGTTTAATTAAAGGAGAAAACAATGACAAAAATCACCACTCTGGACCTCAATCCATTCTACCGTAACGCTATTGGCGTAGATCAATTGTTCAATCGCATTATCAATCAAATTGATCATCACAGTAATGACAGCACTAACTATCCCCCATATAATATCATTAAGACTGGAGAAGATACTTTTGAAGTACAAGTAGCTACCGCCGGCTTTGGTGAGGGCGAAATTGATGTTGAAGTTAAGGATAATACTCTTATCGTCAAGGGCGTAAAAGCTGACAAAGAACTACCAGAAGGACACGAATATTCACACAAAGGTATTAGTGCCCGTAATTTTGTGCGTACTTTTAGTCTAGCTGATTATGTAGAAGTCACCAGTGCTTTCTCAAAGAATGGTATTTTAACTGTACGGTTAGAACGCCATATTCCAGAAGCACTTCAACCGAAATCAATTGCTATTAGTTACGAATCGTAATATAATGTAATTTAGTAAATACAGTACGGGATAATGGTGTCCCGTACTAAACAAAAAAGGAATTTGTATGTCACAACAAGATGTAATTACCCGTGTTGAAATTAATCACGATCTTAAAGAACCTTCATTATTTAAAGTTATCTATTTGAATGATAACGCAACCACTATGGAATTTGTAGTTGAGTCATTAATGAACTTTTTTGATTATACCCCAGATACTGCTGTTAAAATCACTCAAGATATCCATGAAGCAGGCTCTGCTATTGTTGCTGTATTGCCATATGAAATTGCCGAACAAAAAGGAATTGAAGTTACAATTTCTGCTCGTTCAGCAAACATGCCGCTACAGGTTAAATTAGAACCAGAAACAGATTAAACTGTTATCGTAATTCTTTTTGGATAATATGCTTTCTGTGAGAACTCAGTATCCCCTCGCCCGCGAGGGTTACTTACATATCTAATGCCATCTATTACAGTATCTACGGGTCTATGATAATGACCAAAGCACCATAGTTTAATCTTATTCTCACAATCTTCTTTTATCGCATCTTGAATGCGACTGTTACCCATGGAATTGAATCTCCATGAATCTACTAATTGTAAATCATGCTTAATAATTTCTGGAGTTGGTACTGTATGCGTAACTATAATAATAGACTTTACATCTTTATAAGTTTGTAATTTAGCCATACTATTAACTAGATATCCAGCATCACGATATGCAGTTGCATTTATGTTTATCGCGGCAGTTTGACTAATATTATCCTTATGTTGAACCCATGCAACTGATTGCTCTAAGTCTAATTGAGGATCAAAGTCATAACTCCACCAACCATTAGTTGCTAAAATAGCAATTCCATTCATGACAACAACATTATCATGAAGATAAATTACATTTTCCATGGGAGCAATTAACTCTGCTAGTTCATTATAGCTAGTAGTTAAATCTTCGGCATAATTTTTATGTTCGTCATTGCCATCAACATAAAATACTCCTAGATAAAATTTACTAAGATTTTTTAGTGTCTCTAGTACAAGCGTTCTATCCCTAGCAACATCTCCTGCCACTATACAGTACTGTGATGTGGGTTGACCTTCCCAATCAAAATCTTGCCATGTTTCCCTGTGTATATCGCTTATAAGATCAAAATTCATTGATGTGCATCTTTTTGTATGGTGTATGTGTATTCATGATAATTATTTAACAGGAGATACAATATGAATATTATTTTTGGAAACAATGAAGTAGAGCAGTTACGAGACAAGTATATTGTGCTTGAGTTGGATACTATAACTATTAAAAGTAGTAAACCTATTATTACCTATTGTGTAATAGAAAATTTACCAATAGATGAAATGCCGAGGGTTGAAAATTTTAAAAAAATTCACGATGAACTAATGAAAAACTATCGCAATAGAAACTGGGATTTTTGCATACAAGCTATTGAAAAATTGATGGGATTTTGGGGCAAACAAATTGATTCATTTTATAAAATATTGTTAGCTAGGGTGGCAGAATATAAACAAAATGAACCAGATGAAAACTGGACGGGTATAGTTCCTAAACAATAGATATAATTCAATTATTATTTTTGTTAAATACATGCGGGAGCGAGAGTATGATAAAAATAATAACAACTCTGCTATTTTTCTTTGCGATCTCCTTGAAAGCCGGCGCAACTCCAATAGCGGACTATCAGTTTAAGTCACCTAGTTTCACTGGGAATGGCTATGGTGCTCATGTTCTGACAATAGAGAATCAAGAATTTACCAGAAAAGCTCAGATCAAAAAAGATATACAAGCTGCGTTAGATAAAGCCAAAGCAGATGCTCAAAGCACAAATATTGCTAAATTTCTCAATAATTTAGAAAGTAGGATTTATGCACAGATTAGCCAAAACTTGGCTACTGCTATGTTTGCCAACGGAGGAACAAACCAAGGTACTTTGAATTTTGAAGGAAATACTATCTTTTGGAGCAAAGATGGCACAAACATTAATATGCAAGTAACAGATACTGCCGGCAATCAAACTAGCGTGACTATCCCGTTAGGATCATTTCAATTTCCTGTGTCAAGCCCATGAAGTTATTAACTTTATTATTAGTCATATTATTGTCAGGATGTGCGATTTCGCAGAAGATGGGAAAAGAATTTAAACCTGAAATTGCAGTAAACAAAATGCAAAAGGAATTTGATACAATATCACCTCCCGCTAATCCAAGGCCAGTTGTGGTAGCAGTATATTCATTCTCTGATCAAACTGGTCAGCGTAAGCCTACCCCTGGAATTGCCAGTCTTAGTAATGCGGTGACACAAGGTGGTGTTACATTCCTAATTAAAGCTCTGCAAGATGTTGGAAATGGAAAATGGTTTGAGGTAGTAGAGCGTGTGGCATTAGATGGATTAACTCGTGAGCGACAGTTAATAAGACAAATGCGAGAAGCATACGAGGGCAAAGATGCTAAACAATTAATGCCATTGATGTTTGCTGGTATGTTAATAGAAGGTGGAATCATAGGATATGATAGTAGTTCTGAGTCAGGTGGATCTGCTTTTAGATGGCTAGGCATTGGTCCGCAGACTCAATACAGTAAAGATATTGTTACTATAAGTCTACGTGCGATAAGTGTCAATACAGGAAAGGTATTAATGGCAGTAACAGTTACCAAAACTGTATATAGTACATCAGATAGTATAGCTATATTGAAATTTTTAAATGACGGAACACAAGCATTTGAGGCTGAATCAGGCCTAACGATTAACGAGCCAGGAACATTGGCAGTTAAAACCACTATTGAAGCAGCAGTGGTAGAGTTGATTAAAGAAGGTCAACGAAAAGGAGTTTGGGATTTTAAATAAATTCTAACCAATAACAAGGATATAATCCTTAAGGAAGCATAATGGCAACAATAATAAAAAAAATATTGACATTACTATTGATCGGACTTACGAGTACAATATTTGCAGCAGACAACAGTATCTATATTGATCAAAGTGGAGACAATGCTACAATTAATATAACGCAAGACGGAGCAGGTAACGTTGTTCGTGGTATACAAGGAATAGGATCTGGTAACACTACTCCTAGTACTATCTACGGAGATAACAATCAAATTACTATCAATCAAATTGGTAGTAGCAATACGCTTAGTTTAGGTGTTAAAACCACTACTGGTAATGGCATGACTAATCCTACTGTTATATATGGAGTAACCGGCAACAACGCCACTGCTGTTATTAACAGTAATAATACAGGAACAGGTGTTAGTGAAAGTAACTATATTAGCATTACGCAAAGTGGTAATACAGCCAATGCCAATGTCAATATGTTAGGATCTGGGAATAGTCTCACAGCTGTTACTTCAGGAGGAGCAAACAATAGTTTAGTTGCTACCATCAATGCTAATACTACGATGACTACAATTAGTCAAACAGGGGGCGGAGGTAATAGTACAACATTAAACATGACTGGTGATAAGGGCACAGTTGACATTACTACAGTTGGCGCTAGTAACACTACTGGAATCACTCAAAGTGGCGGAGCAACTAATGGTCATTCTGTTAAGTTAGACTATAATGGATCTGGTAATACAACCAGTATCACACAGAGTGGTACAAGTGCAGACAGTATTATAAACATTAAATCAGTTGGCAGTACTAATACATTTACTGTTAATAGCAATACAAGATAATTTGGAGGAGTGATGAAATTATGGATGGTCATACTATTGGTTTGCTTAGTGAATATATCGCAGAACTCAAACGCCGCGATAGGGACAGTCACCGAAACTTCCAACACAGTTCCAAATATCCAACGCAACAAAGAAACGTTGACCGGCCCGAAAGGGACAAAGGTAGAGATGAACGATGCAATACGGACGACTCGGGGCAAAGTGGGAATAACTTTTGACGACGATACAAAAGTTTTAGTAAACGAAAATAGTAGGTTAGTAATAGATGATTTCGTTTATGATCCCGCTACTTCCAAGAGTGGCAAGTTAGCTGTTAATGTAGCACACGGCACAGTGCGCTATGCTAGTGGGCAAATTGCTAAGAATAATCCACAATCTGTGGCCGTTAATACACCTGTTGCTACCATAGGTGTTCGTGGAACAGACTTCAGTGCTACTGTAGATGAATTTGGTCGCAGTACTATTATTCTATTACCTAGTTGCCCATTAGGATGGCGTGATGTAGAGCGTGATTGTAAAACAGGTGAGATATCAGTTACTACAGATGTGGGTTTTGTTATAATGAATAAACCATTTCAGGCAACTAAAGTAGACAGCAGAGATTTCAAACCTAGACCTCCTGTTATACTTAAATTAACAGAAGATCAAATTAGCAATATGTTAATTATAAATCCTCCAAAAGAATTACAAGAAGATAAAAATGCTCGTACTTCAGTAAGAGTGGGAGCATTAGATGTAGATTTTCTTAAATCAGAAGGATTGACAAACGCTATTGATATTGCACAATCAGAAGTATTTAAAGACAAACTTAGTCAAAACTTATTGGAGCAAGATTTACTTGGCAACTTGCTTGATATAGTTAACGCACAACTAACAGCACAATCAGCTAACTTATTAAAACCTATATCAGGTGCGCCTAAATTATTGCCGGATTATGTTTCCACATCTGGAGTTACTGTAACACTTGACGAACCCATTGTTACATTATGTCGTGATGATGGTGGTAATAAACAATGTGTGACAACACCCTCAAGACAAAATAGTGTACTAACACAAATACAAGGATCTGTTGAAATACGTAATCGTATCAATTCAGGTGGCAATACAGTTATTAATATTGTACAAAAATGAAATTACTTCTGCTACTATTATTTCCATTAACTGTCTTAGCGCAAAGTACTCAATGGAATCCTAATATTTACATAGATCAAGTAGGAGATAACAACACAATTAACATCACACAATCAGATGGCAATCATTATGCTCGTGTTGCTATAGGAACAAATTTACCTTCCGAAAGTTGGGTAAATGCTAATAGTCCAACTACAGGATCTACTGCTAGTAGTGACGCCAACTATATAAGAATTACACAACAAGGCACTGGTGATAAAAAAACAGCAGTTGAAATACCAAATGGACATAGCAATAGCATAATATTATTTCAAGATGGGGTAGGCAATCATACCACAACAATACAAAATCTAGTTGGTAATGCTAATTCTATAAACTCTAATCAAACTGGATCTAGTAATCATACATTAGCTATAACCGGGCAATCGGGTACTACTAATAGTGGTAACACTATTACCTCTACCCAAAGCGGAACAGGAGACAAAAGTTTTTCTCTTGGATTAAATGGCACAGCTGGTGCTACTGTTACAATACAGCAAACTAACTCTACACAAGCAAATACAGGATCAATGGCGATTCAATGCACAACTTGTGGAAGTTATAGTTACGTTAGGAACTAATAGTAACTAAATATGAATATAATAATAAAATAGGAACTACTATGAACGAAATATTCAAACTTATAAGTGACCTAGGATTTCCAATTGCGGCTGCGGTGGCGGGAGGATACTTTGTATATCTTACAATTAAATTATTACTGGCCGGAGTATTGTCTGCAGTTAAAGGCATGGCTGGCATTATTACAGCATTAGATAATCGTGTTAAAACAATGAATCACGATGTTATAAGAATAGATTCAGTTGTATCAAATGCGTTGGGATTAAAACCAGATGTTGACCGTATTGCTCGTGCTGATGGCAAGAATGATGCTCGGAGAGACTGATGCTTTATCTTGATTATAACTGGGATATAACCTCAGATAGAATAGTATTGGATGAAGAATTGAATACAGCACAATTGGATTGGAACGAAGGCGATATATTTAAGTTTACTGATATAGATGGAAAACGACAATTAGTTAAAGTTGATCCAATAGAAAAATTTGTAAGAGGATATGAATAATGGATAATATAGCGGACTTAATTAGTAAATATGGATTTCCTATTGTTGCGGCAGTGGGTTTAGGTGCGATTATAAAATATGTATGGTCATGGGCTACATCAGAAATTAAACCAGTTATCAGTGATGCTAACACAGTTCTTATTGCACTAATTGATCGTATCCGTATGTTGGACAACGATCTTATTAGACTTAATCAAAAGGTCAATACAGTATTACATCTTCGCGGCAAAACTATTGAAGCAGAACGTGTAGAAGCTGAAGAAGTAATTAATAAAAAGAATGACAGCGCAGCTAGTGGTGGTAGTAGTTAATATATTTTTACTGGAATAAGATGTGCCCTGAATATTTCCCATGCATATTCCCAACTCCAACGTTCGCTTCCTATTGTTACCCGATCTCTGCTCAATCCCAGACAGCGATATGTAGCTGTTGCTAATGATTCATCCATATATCCGGTAACACCTTCGTCAATAACATCTCTAGGACCTTGACATGGATACGCAGCAACCGGAGTGCCACATGCCATAGCTTCTATCATTACAATACCAAATGTTTCCCATTTACTTGGAAATACGAATACATCAGCATTAGCATAATAACTTGCCAATTCTGCACCTGTTTTAAGACCCACAAATTCAACATCTGGATATTGCTTACGATAGGTTGATAACATAGGGCCATCGCCTACCATAATTTTACGACAATCAGGAAAGTCTAATTCAAAGAAGTCTGTTAAATTTTTTTCTTTACTTACACGAGCAACACATAATAGAACTGTTTTATCATTAACTCCTGTTCTACTGTTAGGATTAAAGATATCACGATCAACACCGCGAGTCCATGATACTATCTCACCGTCAAAGCCATGTGCCCGTAATTCTTCTACCATGCTTTCTGTAGTGGTTAGTACTTTGCCACTATGCTTATGAAACCATCGTATTAAAGGCCAAGTAAGGGCTTCAGGTATTCCAAAAAGTTTTCTAAGTCCTTCCGGAAACTTAGTATGATAAGCAGTATTGTACCTATAATTGTGTTTGTCAAGATATTGTCTAACACACAGACCAACAGGACCCTCCGTGGCGATGTGGATATGATCCGGATTGATCTCCTCAAGTATCTTGCCCACCTTCCTCGGAAAGGCAATCTTGACTTGGTTGTAGCCAGGGCAATCAACATAGCGGAACCGCCCGGGATCAAGATATACCATACGATAGTTGTCCCGAATCGCACAAGCCTCAATATTTTTATAGGTCGTAACCACGCCATTGATCTGCTCCGGTAAATTATCAGTTACTATCAATATAGTTTTTTGCATTCGCCCACTACCTTAAAATTATCAAATTTAATCCAATATGTCATATTAGCTTTAGCATACTCACATGCTACTTGATTTTCAAATGGAATTTGAACTTTTGCTGGTATATCATTAGGGTTGTTGATGTGTATCGCTATTAGTAATAATATCCACACTGTCTTTCTCCTGTGTCCAAGTAACTATTTCCCATCGTCCATCATGATGTTCAACTAGAGCAGTACATGACTCTACCCAATCGCCATCATTCATGTAGGTAACACCATCTATTTCTTTAATCTCGGCATGGTGTATATGCCCACAAATAACTCCATCATATCCACGCTTTTTACAATAAGTGGCTAAGTTTTTTTCAAATTGAAATATAAAATCTACTGCTCGTTTTACCCGACGTTTAAGATATTGGCTAAGACTCCAATACCCAAATCCCATACGATGACGTAACCAATTAAATTTACTATTAATGGAAAGTATAGTATCATAAGCTCTATCTCCTAGGAAACTAATCCATGGAGCCAATCTAGTAATACCATCAAACAAATCACCATGAGTAACTAGGTATCTTTTTCCATCTACTCCTATATGTTGAGTTTGATTTAATATATCAATGCTGCCAAACCCAATGCCATACGGTATTAATGGACGAAGAAATTCATCATGATTGCCTGCTACGTAAATTATTTTTGTATTTCGTTTAGCATGACCAAGTACACGGCGTATTACATTACTATGTGTTTGATTCCATTTCCAGCGATTTTGTTGTATTTTCCAAGCGTCAATTATATCACCTACCATATACAATGTATCACATGTATTGTGTTTAAGAAAATTATTTAATTGATTGGCTTTGCAATCTTTTGTACCTAAATGGACGTCGGAAATAAAAATTGTTCTGTACTTTTTTTCTGACATTTGTGATCCAAAAGTTACTGGTTACGAGTTCCAGCGATACTCTATCTTGTACCCGATTTCAAGCTATTATATCAATATTTATAATAATAATAACATTTAATTGTTACTTTTTTATTACATTTCCAATAATATAATATGGCATAAAATAAACTGTTAGCATATTCAATACCATTATATTATAAATTTGATCAGCCCAATATCTATTAATATCTTTTTGTGTTGGCTTGTACATTTGACTGAATGCTACTGGCAAGGGTGTCATATCTAACATCACTTAGATGTAGATACATATGTACCATCCCAATCTGGTGGCAACTTACTCAATTTCATTTCTCTACACCGATCTTTCCACATTTCATAGTAGCCATTCATTTGTCCGTCAAACTCACCCATCAACGTATCACATAGGAATATAGCATGTTCAAATTCTTTATTGCGATATGCGTCTAACATTTCTTTGTGGTCTTTACGCCCCATTTCATATTCACGATGAGAACCTTCTAGCACAGTGAATATATTAACGCCAACTTTCTTGCCCTTGACAGCAATCTTATCTAACTCAAGCACAAAGTATTCATCTTGGACTTGCTCTGCTGTTATCGGGCCGAGAATAATTTTGACGCCGTACGGCTTAGTCTGGCCCTCGAGTCTTGACGCCAGACTTACAGTATCCCCTAGCACATCGTAACCAAATCTAGTTTTTGATCCTATATTGCCTATTAGGGTTGGCCCAGTGTTTATACCAACTCCCATTCCAACTGGCGGTCTATTTTCTAGGGCAAGCTCTTGATTAAAATTTTCTACTGCTCGTAGCATAGCTAATCCAGTTACTACTGCTCTAGCAGCATGACGAGCATCGTCTAGTGGTGCGCCATGGACATGTAACGAAGCGTCTCCAATAAACTTAATTAAACAACCTTCGTTATCAAGAATAGGTTCTGCGATTGCTGTCATATATCTATTCATTGTATTTGTAAAATCTTCTACTCTGTCTCCGTAACTTTCCCCTAGCGCAGTAAAGTTTCGCATATCAGTCATAATAACAGTAAGTTCTTTACTATCACCGCCTAACTTAATCAACGACGGATTTTTTTGTAGACGTTCCACAATAACGGGGGAAACATATCCTCCGAACTGTTTTTTAATTTGAAGCTTTTGATTTAATTCAGTAATAAAACGAATAACATTAATATGTAAGGATACTAATACTATCGCAATGATAGGCAACGTGGCATCAATTAAGTACAAATAATGAGCGTAGATATACTGGCTTCCGAACCATAGCGTAGCAATTAATACAATAGGAAGTATGTAACTGAGGTGTTTATTCACTGTGATATGCTCTCTTGTGTTGCCCAATAGTATTGATAGTAACTTCTTTGCCACAATGTTCGCATACAATTCGCTTTCTTGGTACAGATTTGGGTTTTTTCATTTTAGCTTGGGCTTCTTCAGTATGTTTTTTGCCTAACATCGTACCTGGCTTACCGTATCTAGGATTCAGTTCACCTGGTTGTGAACCTTTGCCTTTTCTATTTTCTCGCATTTTTTCTATTGATGTTGCTGTATGTTTTTTATTAAACATTCCGTTTTTTTCTCCTATTAATGGAATTCCAGTGTGACCTTCTCCACCTTCAGTCATATTGTACTCTGGGTTTAGTTTCATGATGTATGCACGTTCTAACTGTCCTAACTCTTCAAAAGAGGATAAACAGGTATCTTCTAATAATTCTATTACAAACTGATCTGCTCCATATTTTCTAATAGCCTTATGAAGTCGCCAAGGTTTGTCTCGACGAGCATCGGCAAGGTGACCTTGCCAGCGTAATTTCAAAGATTTTGAGGTCATACCAACATACTTCTTATTATTAATGGTATTAGTGATGAGATATATTTTCATACATTTATTTATCAAATGTACGAGGCTTTACTATTTTCTAACATCATTTCCTACGCCAAATAGCAAAGAATATCAATATCAATCCTGACATCATTATCATTATGACCTCAGCACCATCAGCGTAATCTGGTCTGTCAATATTAACACGATTGAGTAATGTTCCAGCAACCACTGCTTGTACATAGTGTGGAAATTGTGCTCCTATCGCAGTTGGAACAGGATTGCTTATGCCAGCAGCGGTAGGTCCCACTATAACAATCGCACCAGCTAAATCTTTTGGCAAGTCCATGATACTAATGTTCTGTGGCTGTTGACTCCAATCAATCCAAATACGGCCTAAATTATCTGTGGCTATAGGTCCGAATTTTTTAATACGCATCTTATCCACACCAAGATCACTAAGTTTAACTTGAAATGTAGTATCGCCAGCCGCCACACGTAGTATTTCCATTGCTAATGATGGATATAATTTTCCATCAACTGATACTACTAGCGGTAAACGACGATTAACACCGTCAATTTCAGGAAGAGTATTGATAGTTCCAATACCCGCTGCCGCTTCTTCTAATTTAGGAACGTTGGCAATAATCCCGGGATATGTAATGATACGATCTAAGTATTCACTATTGATTACAGCAGAGCCGGGATTGTGTGGGGTATTCTTTGTTTTTTGTGATGGAACATTGACTAGCACTACAGGAGCTTCTGACATCATCTTGGCTAATTTAGTATCGCCACCTTGCCTATCTGTTTCAGACATCATGACATTTAATACAATTAGTCCAGCGCCACGAGCATATAAATCTTTAACTAAGTCAGCATATACACCACGATCCAAGGGCCATTGCCCGTATTTGTCTAACGCTTCTTCATCTATGTTAGCTGCGTATATGTTTAGTGAATTGACTGGTTGGCTAGTTATTAATGTGTCGAAATACCTAAGACGTACTGATTCAACAAAGCTAGGATCAGCCACACGTAATCCTATGATCAATGATAATGTAAGTAACGCAGTCCATGGACTAAGAATAAGTTTTTTAAACATATAATATTTAGTACATAAGTATCCGCATGAATATCCAATGGGTCCTTGCTGATAATCTTATATTAGATCCTATGATAGATCTTGCTCATATGAAACAGGGTGGAGCATTCTGGGGATCTTGGAAAACGAGGAGGGCATATAATACTGACAATGTTATATGCCACGAACTTGGAAAAGCACAGGAACTAATCAAACGAGCATTCCAACATACTTGTAATTTTTATATTCCTAATTCAACTTATCTAGCCCTAAATCGTCCACTAGGTGTGCGAGTGTATGAAGGTGATTTCATGGGCAATGATGTTGCTAACAGAGATGAGATTGTAGCCATGAATCTTGCCGCCAGTATTAGCGATGTAGTTCTATTACTTGGATTTGATTTTAGTGAAACTCCTTCATTGCCTGATAATTTAGAAGATGTTAAGGCTAAACACTATCGTGGATTAGTTCATCAAGCTATAAAATCAAGACCTACTGTACAGTGGATCCTAGTAGATCATGAGAATGAAATTCGTTCTGAGCTATCTTCTCTGCCAAATTTTGGCAGAGATACATTTAATAACGTTTTGGCTATACTCAACAATTGACAAATCTCGCATAACACAGTATAATAGTGTTATGAAAAATAGTTTACCATTAACATCTAAGCCTGTAGAATTCTCTCATGCTTCCAAAATGATACGATACTGTCGTTTAAATTTTGGTCCGCGAGGAGAACGATGGGATTTTTACGGTGCAAAATATATTAGATTTCAATTTACGGAAGAGAAAGACCGCACTTGGTTTTACTTTGTTTTCGCACACGATTTAAAGGATCCACATGGTAGCTAAGATAGGATTTGCATGTAAGTGGATTGATCGTCCAGATCAAGTCAATGGGATTAAACCTACTGACGATGCTAAGAAGTATAATACAGGAGGCACTACTGTAGCATGGCTAAATCGCCAGACTAGAGAAGTTGCTGAACAAAAACTCTGGGACTTAATGGTACAAAATACCGAGTCTACATATCAACTTGTTAATAGGGTAGGGAATTTAGATGAGCACCTTCGTATGGTTCGTATTAGTAGTGATATTTTACCAGTGTATACTCATGACAGCTGGTGTTATTTTTGGCGCATGCCTGACGTTATCAATTACCTCGGAACGGCGTTCAGTAAAGTTGGCGACAGGGCTAGGAGCAGTGGTGTGCGTCTTAGCTTCCATCCTGGCCAGTTCTGCGTTCTGGCTTCAGATTCTGACAGCATTGTTTCTAGATCAATAGAGGAATTTGAATATCATGCGGACATGGCAAGATGGATGGGCTACGGCAAACAATTCCAAGACTTCAAGATCAACGTCCACATTGCTGGGCGGCAAGGGCCAGACGGAATCCGACGAGTCCTGCAAAAATTATCGCCCGAAGCTAGGAATACTATTACAATTGAAAACGAAGAAAACGCCTGGGGGTTAGCAGATACTCTTACTATTAGTGATGTCGTTCCTATTGTGCTTGATGTCCATCATCATTGGGTTAGGGAAGGCGAATACATTAAACCCAATGCCGAAAGCGTTGCTCGTGTGGTGGATAGCTGGCGTGGTGTTAGGCCTACTATGCATTATAGCGTTAGTCGTGAAGATTGGCTTCCAGGGCATGATGTAAACACATTACCTGACTATAACGCACTATTAGCTGAAGGTAAAAACAAACAGAAGCTACGGGCGCACAGTGACTTCTATTGGAATACAGCATGTAACGAATGGGTCCTAGGATTCCTAGATAACTTTGATATCATGTGCGAAACGAAAGGAAAGAATCTTTCTTCCTTTAACTTATATAGGCAGTGGAAAAATGGAATGGATAACAATAGCCAGTAGCAATATCTGGCAATATATTAAACAAGATTGGGGTAGCAATAGAACTAGATTTCTAGCAGAAGTCTTTGCCTGGGCATGTTCTGTTATAAGCGCAATTATCTTTGCTGTAACTGTGCCGACAATTCCGGTAATTCCACTTTACACTATCTTTATTTGTGGATGTATTGCCAGCGCATGGGCTTGTTGGACCAGACGCAGCTTTGGCCTACTGGCCAATGCTGTATTTTTGGTCATTATTGATTCTATCGGACTAATACGAATGCTGCTTATGTAGCAGCAGGTTTCTTACGTCTTCTAGTGGCAGGCTTAGCAGCTCCAGTAGCTGCTTTTTTAGCAACTGGAGTTGGTGCTGAAGCTTCAACTGGTTTAACAACCGGTGCTGGCACTGAAGCTGGGGCCGGAGCCTCTACCTTATATGGTGCTGCCTTCTCTGTAGTTTCTGCCACCTTGGGGGCAATTCCTAATAAACGTTTAATAAATTCTAACATTGTAATCTCCTAATATTATATTTAACTTATATTGACATACAGTTAAAATAATTATAAAAATAAATGTTGCGTAGCACAAGATTTTTTGATATACTACATAAGTACATATAAGTATAAACACTAATACGCATATTATAAGGAAATTACAAAATGAAAACTTTTTTAAAATGGATCACAAGTCTATTCGAAACACCCTCTTACGGACAACGTTTAGAGATGTATATTAACAGCAAGAATCCCACCAACATTGCCGATGTTGAATACTGGGCCAACACATTTGAGCGCGGCGTTCGCAAAGGACTTATATAATGAGAAAATTTCTAAAAGCAGCATGGGACGTATTTGTAGAGGCTAGAATGCGTCAGGCTAAAACTGATATCCGTTACAGAAATTATTGATACTAGTTTTACCAAAAAAGCTTGACAAAATTGCTGCAATGCAATATAATATATAAATAAAGTAGAGAACAGTTAGTGCCCATGGTGGGGCTAACACTAAAGCTCGCTTAAACGGAGATTTAAAATGGAATTTATGAAAACACTAACCGAAGCAATGGACCCTGTAAAGATGATTGATCAGGCCCAAAAGAATGTAACAACAATGTTGAACTTTGTTCAACCAAAAGAACTAAGCTGGGCATTAACTAAATTAGCAGAAGCTAACGCCGAATATGCTAAAGCCAGTGTAACTGCTATTAAATCAATGGCTGATATTGCCAAAGATTCAGCATCAAAGTTTACAGCCAATTTAGGCAAAACAGCAGATAAGTAATTAGCTCAGACAAAGCCCCCACGGGGGCTTTTTTTGGATGATTTTTTGGCATACTAAATATTGACAATGATATAAAATCACAGTACAATTATAGCTTACAAGTCAAAAATATGGCATCAAATATACCTGATAACGACAGCAGTAAAGAACCTAGTCAATTACTCCAAGATTCCGGAATGTATGTATTCATGGATGAAGTTAGCCATGAGACAATTAAACCTGTAATTGAATGGATATTATGTGCTAATCATGTGGGTAAACGTAGAAAGAAAGAATTGCTGTTAATGATATGCAGCGAGGGCGGTAGTGTAGATCATGCCTTTGCCCTGATAGATGTAATGCGGTCTAGTAATATACCAATCAAAACTGTCGGGCTAGGCACTATTGCCAGTAGTGGATTACTGATATTCCTAGCAGGCGCTAAGGGTTCTAGAGTACTTACGCCTAATACCAGTATACTGAGTCATCAATATTCTGCCTATTCTGAGGGCAAACATCATGAATTGTTTTCCATAACTAAAGAATTTAATTTAGTTAATGAGCGTATGGTAGAACATTATCTAGAAACTACTGGTCTAGACGAAGCCACTGTTAAATCTCAGCTACTACCCTCTAGTGATGTTTGGTTATCAGCAGAAGAAGCTCTGGCCCTAGGCATTTGCGACTACATTAGTGATCTTAAAAAATAACCATACAGCTTGACAATATAATGTGGACATGTTATTATAACGTAACATTAACATTATAAGGAAGTTGAATGCCCAGTTTAATCCCCATGGTAGTAGAACAAACCGCTAAAGGCGAACGTAGCTACGACATTTATTCACGTTTACTTAAAGACCGTATCGTTATGCTAGATACAGATGTCAACGAAACAAGTTCAAGCCTAGTTGTGGCTCAGATGTTATATCTTGAAGCCGAAGATCCAGAATCGGATATCCTATTTTATATCAACAGTCCAGGCGGATCTGTTACAGCCGGCATGGCAATTTATGATACACTACAGTTCATTAAGTGTGATGTTTCAACTATTGTTATGGGTCAAGCCTGTTCCATGGGTTCATTGTTGGCGCAAGCAGGCACTGCAGGCAAGCGATTGATCCTACCTTACGCACGACATATGATTCACCAACCAAGTGGTGGTGCCCGTGGGCAAGCTACAGACATGTTGATTCAAGTCACAGAAATTCTAAAGATGAAAAAAGAACTAACCCAGATTTATGTTAATCATAATTCAGCAGGCAAGACATTTGACGAACTAGCTGCTGACATGGAACGTGATAACTTTATGAGCGCCACAGAAGCTGTGGCATATGGTCTAGCAGATAAGATTATCACCAAGCGAGATTAATAATGAGCAACGAAAATGATGATTACGATTATAATCGCTATGAGAAAATTCTCCAAAAATTACTGGATTACATGATTCGTGATCCAGAATATCTGACAATAGGAGAAAATATCAGTGATGTATCTGATGTTAAAATTATGTTTGACGGTTATGGTGACATTGATGAAGAAGAATACATTGAAGGCGGAAATAAAAACATGGAAAGTTATTGTATCTTCATCCATAAAGATGCAGGCATACAAGATGATTTTGAGTTTCCAGCACATGATGTATCTCCATGGTGTTTGATTCATCGCCCTGATGAAGAAGTTTGTATATACGCATGGTATGATGTCACCAATGATGATTGGTCAATTAACTCGTTAGAAGAAACTAGCGATCATGCCATGACAAATCGTGAAGTCATGGATATATTAGTTAGACTTTCAGAGCGATATGATTTAGAATATAATGAAGATGAAGAATAACTAGGCTAATGTCTGAAAAAATACATATGACAACAGAACGACAACTAATCGTAGTATGGGATATAAACGGTCTTGAGTTCTGTGCTGATTACACAGAATATTCACAGGATCGTATGTGGGCAGAGTTACAGGGTAAACAATCTACTATGACATTTCCCAGTATAATGCATTTGGAACTCAGAGCCAGGGCAAATACATCACGCCAGTATGAGATCTATGGCATTACAGTTGTCGATGGAGTTACTGTAGACGATGTTAAAGACGCATTTAGAAACGATGCCCTGTCAGTAAAGGCATTAATTAGAACCAGCGGCCATTGTTACTATAGTGATGTGAATAGTTTACACAAAGATTCTGCATATGAATAACTTAATTACTGACTTTAATTATAGTATAGATAAACAGCTACTGTTGAATATCGTGACAACAGAACGTGCTAACAGTAGTGTGTACCACAATTCAATGAAGAACTGGCGCTGGCGCAACAATGTAAAACATCCATACTTTACCCTGATAATGAATGACCTAAATGTTAATGGATGGGTTGACTTTTACTTTCAAGAACCCAACTCATTTCTACTGCCACATATAGATCCAAAAAGTATATCAGCCATTAACTTTGTCCTAAGTCCAGAACCAGCGCCTATTACATTTTATCCTAATGCTGTTGACAGAAACAATTTAGGCGAAGCAGTAGACTATACATATACCACAGCAATAATTAATCCTACTGTATACCACTCTGTTCAAACAGGTGATACAGAACGAATTCTATTTAAGATTTGTATAGCAAGCGAAAGCTATACCGACCTAGTTAAGAGATTAATGCCCCATGTCTAACCTACATTTTTTTGAAATGGACACAACCCCTTATATGTTTAAAAAGAGACCATGGAATGAATACCTACGCACTTTAGCTCCACGACCTGCGTGGCAGATCACAGAAGACGAGATTAAAACCTCCGATGACCACGATGAGAAATCATTGAGAATGATGCAAGAACACAGTCCAGGTAATTACACCCTGGAGAAATACTACCATGAATATCATGGTTATTCATATCGTCTAAAGTTTAAAACTCCCGCAGAGGAAACTTTCTTTAGGCTGAAATATGATTGATTTTGAACTGACAAAAATAAGATTCACAGGTAGTGAATTTGTAGAAGTAGGTATATGGTTAGACCAACACATGCCCAATCCACCCCTACCAGAGACACAACGCTGGACATTGGGACAAGATAAGAATGACAGTTTTAGATATGGTATTAAGTTTGAAAATGACTATGATGCTACCATGTTCGCACTACGCTGGCAAAGATGATTATAGTTAAAATACCCTATACTGACGCACAGTTACATGCCACTAACCGTGCCATTGAAATGAGCAATTGGTGTAAGGAAAACGGACTAGTCCATAGTAGGGACTACGATTGGGCATTTATGAATCAGCTAAGAGAAATACACTTTAGATTCTATAGTGATGATGAAAGTAGAGCTACCATGTTTGCCCTAATTTGGAATAGATAGTATAAATAGCTCCATGAGAGCAACAGAGTTTATCACAGAAGGTATCAACGATCCTGCCATATTCAAGGTAGTTTTCCTAATAGGCGGACCCGGTAGTGGCAAGGGTTATATATCAAGAAATCTAGGCCTCCAAAGCCTAGGATACGTTCCCATTAACAGTGATACAGCATTTGAATACCTAATGGCTAAGAATAACCTAGACTTTAAGATGCCAGACTCAGAAGAAGAAAAACGTAATCAAGTCAGAGATAGAGCTAAACAAGTTACCGCATCTAAGATAGCACTAGCCGTTCATGGAAGACTAGGTATTGTTATAGACGGAACCGGTGATAACTTTGAGAAAGTCATTAGAATGAAAGCCAAATTTGACGAGTTAGGATATAATAACTTTGTGGTTATAGTGAATACCGACTTTGAAGTTGCAAAACAACGTAATCAACTCCGTACCAGAACCGTGCCCGATGATGTTATTAGTAAGAAATGGCATGCCGCCCATAACAATATGGGTAAGTTTGCAAATGCTTTTGAGAATGCCGCTGTCATAGATAACAGTGGAGATGATAAAACCACCCTAGAACAGATAGAAACCACGTATAAGAAGATAGTTAAATTCACAAACCAAGCACCTACCAAGAATCCTGCTAGAGCGTGGATTCAAAGTAATAAAGCATAGAGACCAAAAATCTACCGGGATCCTAGAAAAAAATTTTATTCCGGTTTTGGAAATCACCGTTTTTCTACCGTCATCCAGCTCCGGCGTAGTATACCGTAATTCACGATAACCTACCGGATATCCGGAAATCCACCGTAACCTACCGTGTAATCCACGAACCAACCATAGAAAATAGGTTTACGCCAACTTTTTTTGGCGCGACAGCACTAAAGTAGTCTTGTATTGTAGCTAAAAAACAACACAGGGGTGTCCCAGGTTTTGGAATTGCTTGACAATTAAATAGAACGATTTAAACGCTCTCTATGCGTTTTAAATTAAAAGTGATGCTCTGCTATTAGTCTGCACTCTAGAGAGCGTCAGAAGCTCTCTAGTGCTCTTACAGCGTGCTTTTTACGATACAGTCAACACTTGATTATTGACTGTCATGCTGACGATATTGCTCAGCGTAACAGTGCGCAGCGTTACGTCATGCGTTACGTCATTAGTCTTGTTATAGACTAACTTGCTATCGTCTAGCAGCTTAGCTGCGTCTGACTTAGTCATGAAGCTTGCTGCGTGTTCTTTAGTAGACTCAACATCATCAACAAAAATCACTGACTCAGCACGATTATAGATCGCATACAAGTATTGCTTAGCAGCGTCTTTCTTGTGCTGAACAATGCTAAAGCAATCAGTGTGCTCGAAGTAAGTTTCGCTGACAACAAAGTCAGTGATTTCTGACTCGCTCAGTTTATTCGCTGAGCGCAAAACTTGCTTGCGATACAGATCATAGTCTTTAATGCTTGCGAACAATTGCACGTTGCTGCGAACAGCTTTGCGAATTTTAACAGCACGATTCGCTGCGCTAGTGTTCAGATCAACGCAATACTCGACGTTTGCGAAGTTAGTGCCTGCTCGCAATGCTGCGCTAATTTGCGCTGCGCTGATTTTGTTCTGTGATGCGTCTTGCTTTGCCTTGACTGCAACTGCGTCTTGTGATGTAAACATTTTTCTCTCACTTGTTAAGAGTACTTCGTTTGACTTCAGAAACTACATTTTACAGCTTGACGATTTAATTGTCAACTAGTTAATTAAAGATCGAAAATTCTATCTTTGCGCATACGATCACGCACGATTGCTGCTGTTTCTTTAATCTCAATTTTTTGAGTGTCAAAATACAGAACATAGTCACGAATTGCACTGATAGAACTAGTGCGCACTAACATAACTTCTTCTTTTATGCTAGTATCAGAGTTATTCGCAACGCAAGTAACGGTAATCATCATATTCGCTCTCACTTGTTAAGAGTACTTCGTTTGACTTCAGAAACTACATTTTAAACGACTTCGATTTAATTGTCAACTACTCGCTTTCGCTTTGCGATACTGTTTTCGCTGACAACAAAGACATTATGAACGAAGACGATTTAATTGTCAATAGATACAATTTTCAAGCAAGTTTGCAATATCGTTACTTGAAAACGCACTATAGAACACATAATCTGAAATTGTCGTTACTGCATTTTTAACGTCTAAAAATTGCATAGCAAAATCATTAAAAGCATCATCTTTGTTTACAACTATATAATCATCTTCGACATTGCGGCTGTCAATTTTTACATCGAATTTACTCGCAACAGTTACAGTTGACAACGTATCAACGTGCGCTTTTACAGCATTGTTAATATTGAACAGAACTGCACCTGTTTCGGCATTTTTAAACATGATCTCGCTCTCACTTGTTAAGAACTTCGTTTTGCTTCAGAACTGATATATTAACTGACGACGATTTAATTGTCAAATCGTTTTAAACGATCTACAAGCGATCAAAACGCAAACGCATATGTTACTATCAATTCACGCACTAAAGAGCGTCAGAAGCTCTCTAGTGCTCTTACAGCGTGCTTTTTATGCTGTTACTTCGCTATTCTTTTCAAGCAATTTCTCGACTTGCTTAGTTAAGATTAACTTAACTAATTTTGTGTTACTTGCGTTCTGAAGCACTAAGACTTGCTTAATAAGATCAGCGTAGAGTGACGCTGCGCTCAGAGTAGCATAGTATAAGCAATTCTTAGCATTGAACGCTTCGTGATTGTCTGCGCTTACTGTGAGAAACTTAGCGTCTAAGTTTTTCTTAACTGCTACTTTGACAAAAAGCACGTTATTCGCATTGAAAGTATTACGCATATTCGCTCTCACTTGTTAAGAGTAATTCGTTTTGCTTCAGAAACTCTATTATGAGCGAAGACGATTTAATTGTCAAATCGTCTTCGCTTGCTAAGTATTACTTGACTACAATCAGCGTTTGCAGCGCAGCAATTGCTGCTAAGTCTTTCTTGAATCGTGCGTCAGACACGACTAGCTCACGCGCTTTGTACTGAGCTTTGCTTAGCACAGTCACGCTAGAGGATAGACAATCGCAATTGTCGTAATCGTCAGCGTCAACGATTTCTTCGATCACTCGCACTTCAACAAACGCATCAGCACATTCAAACAAGAATATGTTAGTGCGCTCATTAGTGAGCAGATTGTCTAGCTTAATATCTGCATCAGTGTTTTCTAAGCAATACATTGCATAGTATGACTCAGCACAATCACGCACAACTGACAAAGTGTAATCTGTTTTCATGTTTCACTCTCTTGTTAAGTGTTTCGCTGCAAGAACTACATTGTAGAGCTTGATGATTTAATTGTCAACTAGTCGCTTTCGCTTTGCGATACAGTTTTCGTCAACAAACGAATCATCTCATGCGACGATTTAATTGTCAACTGAGATTTTGCTTGCGAATTAAATCAAAATCGTGTACAATATAAATTGCTGACTTCCTCTGCGAGGTCGGCGTTTGGTCCTGCCCGCTTGCCGTTCAGGTAGGTCAGGCCTTAGTATTCCACCACCTGGACCACCTGGTTGAGGTAGGCCCAGGAATTATCATAGGTGATTCCTGGCCGACCGTTCTTGATTTCCGGGTATACTTCTGTGACTGTGGCCTCAACCGGCTCGTCTATGCCAAAGCATCCGCGGACCATTACTCGTGAACCTACTTGAATATCTGATAGCTTAATCATATTAGTTCCTTGCTGTTGGCTTAACTACATTGTAGATGAGGTTGATTTAATTGTCAACCCCGCCCCCGATCTTAGTTAGCCCAGAAGCTTTCGCTTGACGGGCTGCAGAAACTAGGTGTATCGTAACGCTCTTGGAACTCTTGCCCTGATAGTAGGTTCTTGCGGGTTACATAAGTCTCATGTACTTCTACAATGAAGCCAAATGCTGGGTCAAACACTTTATTATAGTGATCTAATACAGCAGACTTTGTTTCGGCATGTACATTCACTTTTTGATATGAACGTACACCTGATTTGGTACGTGCATCACGCTTGTATACTTCTACTGTGTATTCCATGTGGATCTCCGTGTGTGTATCAATGTGTACGTATTATAGCGTCACATGATTTAAATGTCAAGTGTACGAAATGCGGGTGTGAAATGTAGGTGCGAAACCTGGATGCGAAATGTTAGGTTTGAAATTTAGGATTAAGATTTCAGGTTGAAATTTCAGGTCCGAGATTTCAGGTTGAAATTTCAGGTCCGAGATTTCAGTTATAAAATGGAGTTGAACTTCGGATACAGACTTCTAGGCCGTTATATTTGGCTCGTACTGTCTGCTCTGCTAGCCAACAGTTGGTACTACCTGGAATGGTATCAGTACCTTCGGCTAGAATGTTGCCAGTGCCTGGTTCATATACTGTAAATTGGACTTCTACACGGACGGTCATATTAATCTTTCTTTTTAAATTTGTTGATGAGGAATGGTACGGCGACTGCTATGGCTGCGGCACCTAATACGCATATGGTGGCAAAGCCGCCAGTTGGTTTTGGTTCAACAGGTTCAGGATTGTTAATCTCTTCCTTAAATTTGGCAAAGGATTCCCTATCTTCCCTGGCCTTGGTTTCTGCCTGCATAGATTGGACTAATTTTTCCAATTCATCTGATGTATTCAGATCAGCGATGGCTGCCTTGAATGCCTCTTCTGCTGCGTTATTCTTTTCCACGTGGTTAATCCTTAACGTGTTTGGCACGTGTGATCAAGTGGTTATATTCATGTTCTACTATCCACTTGTGTTTCGCAATGGCATCCTCTAGTGTATAATACGCGGCTACCACCTGGCTGTCTCCGTTAGGATAAAATATGCAGGTCTCATAACCGATGCCCATGGAATTCAACTTAACGGTGGAGATTTCCCGATCACCTACAATGTCAAATGCTACTGATTCTGGTTTGATGATTTCCATGGTATTTCTCCGTGTTGTTTGTTTCAGTAAAAGAATTATATCATAAGATGATTTAATTGTCTTTCAATCTCTACATCACTGGTAATTCTGTATCTGCCATCCTTATAAAATACCATGCTAGGATTGGCATTTAACCTAAGAACGGAATAGTTTCCGGTCTTTTGATTATACCTAAAGTCTATCATGGTTGAAAACGCTAGTTCATAAGCATTCATGGCAATCTCCGTTTCAGTAGGGCTATTGTAGCCCTACCTGATTTAATTGTCAAGCGGTGACGATGTAGTCCTTGTTCCATTGCCCTATATTAACATCAATATACCAGCCGACATCAAAAATATCATACTGAGCCTGGCTGCGGTCATGGTTGCCGTCATTCATGGCAGGGATTACTTCTGACAGAAAGGCCAGGGCCTCACCGGTGAAGTGTTCACGGTACCAGTATGGATTGACCTGAATGCGGCCTACCGCTGGTGAACCCGTACGGTAGCCACCTGGCCGGCGCTCGACGGTCTCGTTAGTATTGGCGATGAAGTCAATCGGACCTGACTTGATGTTCAGGACCAGCGTCATGTGATGACGGACTGCCAGACTGCCTTTGATGTTATACTTCTTGAGGATTGACTTAACGGTAGGAGCAATTTTCGCTTTCTTTTCTTGAGACATATAGGCCATGGTATTTCTCCGTTGTGTTTCGTTTCAGTAAAAGAATTATCTCACAGTCTGATTTAATTGTCAATATCTATATAATAGGAGTTATTGTCTAGGTCATCTACCCAATCTGTGGCATCTGCGCTGAATAAAGCAAATTCTTCCATTGCTTTATCTTCCTGGTGATTAACCATCTCTTCTGCGGCTGAGGTGCTGAAACCATTTGCTACATACTGATCTACCATCTTTTGGTAGGCTTGTTCTGAATAAAATTTAGGCATTTTGTTTCTCCTGTTACGATAGGTCTATTGTAGACCTACCTGATTTAGTTGTCAACTAACGGCACAAGGTACGAAATGTCGTAATGGGCACCATCTGGTTAATGTTAAATTGGCTAGGAACATATGTGGTAGCGGGCTCTTGCCAGCACACCGGTTGTGCCACCGGTTGAACCACCTGTTGAACCACCTGTTGAACTACTGGCTGAGCGTATGATTGATTCATAATACCTACGGCTAAAGCTCCTACGACTGCTCCGGCGATGGCAGCGCCAGCATAGTTGTAACCGTTGTTTACACGATAGTTATTGTTGTAACCCTGGTTGTAGCCTGGGTTTACATAGCCACGGTTGCCGTAACCGCGGTTTTGTGCTGATGCACAGCCTGCAGCCATAAGTGCTAATACAAGAACTGCTAGTACTTTTTTCATGGTATGCTCCTGTTGTTAACTTGCTATGACTACATTATATGTTATACTGATTTAATTGTCAAGTATAGGGACATGTTGCCCCTATACTGTTTTTTTAGATAAGACCTACATTCTTTGCTGCTTGTTGTACTTCTTCTGAAAGATCCGCCCCCGAGGCAACTAGTGCAAGATATGCTTTACGCATAGATTCAAACTGTGCATTTGTGACTTTAATCGTTAGATTAGGATTAGGAGATGCATCTACACGATCTTTCAATCTCAGCAGACTATTAGTTTGACGCTTAGTGAGTGTTGCGCGGGTGAGTTCATAGTTAGTCATTTACTTCTCCGTTTCGTTTCGACAAAAGAATTATCTCATAGCACGATTTAATTGTCAAGTGGAGGTGAGCGGTAGGGAACCTTGCTCAAGGGGTGAAACGACTAACCCTACTCAGTGGAGGTACTCTTAATAAACAGGATAACCTGCGAGAGCGTTATATTGAGTGTAGAATGATATGATAAATTCTTCTACATCGTTGGTGCCTTTATTACCCGGAAGAGGATGATAACCAAACCAATCAAAATAGGCACCACGCGGACCTGACTTTTCATGCGCCTTAAAAATCTGTTCTAACTGCTTTTCAGTATAAGCCATGCTGTTCTCCGTTTTTTCTGCTTCAAGAACTACATTGTACGCCTGGTTGATTTAATTGTCAACCAGGCGTATACTGCTAGTCTAGCCTAGAGTCAGCGTAGGCTTTCAAACCAAGATTAGAAAGCATTGCAGCCATCTGTCTAGCGCCAGCATCTTTGGCGTCAATGTTCTGAGCACAAAGCTCACCGGGGTTCCACATCGTCAGGCACTTGGGCTTGTAGTCTTTACGGAAGCCGGCTTTGATCAGCTCTTGCGCCTGCTTGCTGTTAGTGCGATCAACGTACACTTCAACCCATGCGAACCCACATGCGCCGGTATCGCGGCCTTTGAGGTGTGTCATGAAATACTCGTTAGATGCCTGGACTGCGGCTTGCTTTGCAACTAGAACTTGATCTACTGTAATCATGGTATTTCTCCGTGTGTTTCGTTTCAGTAACTACATTGTAACCGAGGTTGATTTAATTGTCAACCTCGTTCATACTAGTTAATACATTTCTTCAGCAGAGCCGTAGTCTTCATCCACCCCGAACCCGGCCGAAGCCATGGCAGAGTCCCAGTCGCCATCCATGCTATCGTCGTAGTCATACTCTTCCTCGCCCCCGGCACAGCCGGTGACTTCGTACTGATCGTCTTCTACACCGTCGGGATAATCTTGTGCGTTAAAGTCAGTCATGGTATTTCTCCGTGTTGTTTGCTTC
>SESG01005983.1_pt1 | contig 96094 bp, 110 predicted proteins | sample 3171421 | NCBI WGS metagenome assembly SESG01 (sample SAMN10866946, study PRJNA518727) | freshwater metagenome | biome: subpolar coniferous forest; feature: holomictic lake; material: water; isolation source: holomictic Lake 227, 6 m and 8 m depth | place: Canada: near Kenora, Ontario | collected...
GTCAATCATGGCCGGCGAGAACAGGGAGCCGCCGAAGAAGACAGAGACCAAGTTCACCGATCCGGTCCCGCAACCGTCAGCGTGCCCGACGTCCAGCACGTGCGCCGCGCCGATCTCAGTTGTCCCGACGGTCAGTGTGGCGGTATTCACGAAGGACTCCAAGAAGGAGCTCATGTCGATGCCGTCGAAGGTCGGTTGGGAGCTCGAGGAGCTGTCCGCGTCGCACGCGACGTTCACGCTGAAATCAGGCCAGCAGGTCAGCGTCAGGGCCTAGGGCAGGCACCCGCCGCTCGTCGAACCGCTCGTGTCAGCACTCGTGCAGATGTTCAGGTAATCCACGGCAGCTTGGCCAGGGTTCAAAAACGGGATCCACGGGGCCTGGTGCGCGTACAGCAGAGTGTACCCCTCCTGCGTGAGCAGGTAGCACAGGTCGCCGGTCACGTACGAGACGTGCGAGCCGCTCGGCGCGTAGTCGAACACCCCGCTGACGTCCTGCCAGTACCCTGACACCCCCGTGAATGACCCAGACGCGTCGTACCCGCCCGATATCCTCAGGAAGTCGTAGTTGTCCCTCGAGTAGAAGTCCGCCGAAGTCCCGACGCGCTCGGGGTCCGGCTTGATGAGCCCGCAGATAACGTTCCCCTGGAACGCGTCGAACGACATGCCGCGCGGCACGTCGTACCACCTGTCGAGCATGTACCCGTCGTCCCCCATCTCGAACAGCCGCGGACAAAAATTTATGCGAGTGATGACGGGTCCCGTGCGATAATCGGCGAGCATCCCAGGGAAAAGCCATGTCTTCGCTACGAACGTCGTCGTAGCCGTGCACCGGTACGCCTCGTTAGGCGGTATCTCCCTCGGCCAGTCAAGGTTGATGCTCCCGTCCCACACGATCTGGGTCTTAAGCTTCCATTCGGGCTCCTTCGGATGCTTTATGACTACGTAAAAATCTGGAGAAGTGAAAGGAATAAAGTTACAAAGTATTTGATCGCAATCACTTTGATATTTTGTGACGATAGACAGTTCGAATGTAAGATTGATTGGATTTGGTTTGGTCCTCGCCGGGTCAAAGTCACCAGTTGCTGGTTGTTCTAGAAGTTCGGAATTAAGGTCATTAACACGTTCTGAATCACGAGATACGTTCATCAATGATATAGTTATCAGTGGTACTGATAATGTTTTTGAGCCGTTCTCTAAACTTTTTAGTATGCGACTCCTTGCGCCGTAAACACATGGAACACTAATTGTTTGCGTGATATTGTCATTTCCATCACGTCTGTCGATCACAATATCATTCATCGTATCCATCAACATTGCGACAACAGATTTTATTTCGTTATTGAACGATCTGAATTTCATCGGATAATTTCCCCAGAAATTTATAAATAAGAATGAGGTAAGATCGGGTGCGACTAACACTCGATCAGCCACCGGGATCACTCGGCGGTTGTCCCTCGCAAACAGTATTTACGAATGGAAGGATCACGAAGATGTCCAAGACGCGTCGCTACATCGTTTATCTCACCACGAATCTCATCAATGGCATGGTATACGCAGGCATCCACAAGAGATCTGACACGTGGAAGTCCAGGAACTACCTCGGAAGCGGATACTATCTCAAGCATGCATTGAAAGCATACGGCAGGAAAAATTTCAGCATAGAAGTTCTCTGGGAGTGTGACACAAAGAAGGAAGCACTCGAACTCGAGGGATTGTTGGTGGACAAGGAATGGCTCAAGTCTCCACTCGTGTATAATATACTGTGTGGTGGAGGTGGTAAGAAAGAAGACTTCAAACAGTCCACAAAAGATAAAATATCACAAAGCTTAAAAAACTATTTCAGTGATCCAGAACATAGGAAACAATGTGGTGATAATATTAAGCTTGCTTATCAGAAAAATCCATTTTGGGATGAATATTATAAATCGGAACGTGGAGACAAAACTAGATGTAAAATATCAAAGAAACGTAAAGCATATCTAAAAGTTTATCCATTTCAAAAGGGCGAAAAGCATTTTAATTATGGAACTAAACGAACTCCAGAAACACGTTTAAAGATGTCACTTGCAAGAAAACGTTACTTCCAAGAAAATCCTCCTAAAAAAGGAGAGGAACATTTTTGTTTCGGTAAAAAACTTTCAGAAGAAGAAAAAGAAAAAATATCAAAAAGAAGAAAATTATACTTACAAGATCCAGAAAATATACTTAAACTTTCAAATACCATGAAAAATTTTTATTCCGATCCAGAAAATAGAAAAAAGACATCTTTAGCTACCAAACTTGGGATACAAAGAAAGAAATTAGAATCCATTAAGATAAATAATGACATACAAATAAAAACTATTGGAGATGATGAATAAATGTCACTTTACGACAAATTTCAGGGAATGCTGAACTCGAGCATGAGTTTCCTCAAGATGACGAGACAGGAAGCTGAGTCGCAAAACTATAAGTTGCAAGACTTTGAAGATGCGGCCAAGGAGTCCTCGGTGGACCCGATGCAGATGTCGGTGTTCAGCCGTCTCGAGAGGATGAAGGAGGAGGGCGCGACGGCGTTCGGGTACGACTCGACTAGCTTCGGGAACTTCCTGTACGGCTCGATCTCCACGAACAAGGCCGTGCGCGTGTCGAGCTACCGGAGGATGTCGGACTTCCCAGAGGTGTCCGATGCCATCGACGAGATATGCGACCACTCCGTGAACAGGGACGAGAATGGCAAGACGTGCACCGTCGTGGACGTCAACGACAAGTTCGAGGGCATGGCGTGGGAGCAGATCGAGAAGTCCTTCGACGAGTACGTGTCCCTCTTTGACTTCGACGCCAACATGTTCGAGTACATGCGCTCCTTCGTGATGGACGGTGAGATGTGCTGGGAGAACATCATCACGAACAAGCACAAGGAGTTCGGCATCGTCGGCGTCAACAGGATACGCCCGGAGGCCTTCGAATTCGCGTTCGACCTCAAAAGCGGACTCAAGTCAGGTATCAACGTGCTGCTCCAGGCTCAGTCCAGCGGCACGAACCTGTACAGCACCATGCAGCAGGGCACGGACGCGCAGAAGAGCCAGGCCCAGACTCAGGGCAACCTCAAGGTGCAGAACCTCCAGGCCCCGAACAGCATGGGCATGCAGGGCACATCCAACGACAAGCAGACGGTGTTCCTCCCGTGGGAGCAGCTCACCTACGTGTCGACAGGTAACTATTCGCCCGACGGCCTCATCGTGTGGCCGGTCCTCGAGAAGGCCCGCAAGGCCTACAACCAGCTGTCGCTCATCGAGGACGCCATAGTGATATTCCGCCTCGCCCGCGCCCCCTCGCGCTACGTGTTCAACGTCGACGTCGGCAACCTCAACAGGGCGCGCGCCGAGCAGGAGGTGCAGAAGCTCATGAAGCGACACCAGACCAAGAAGTACTACAACCCAGCTACCGGGTCGGTCAGCAATGATTACGATCCGACCAGCATGTTAGAGTGTAAGTCTATGGATACCAAGGTATTATGCCTTGATGGTAGAACGCTGAGTATCAGTGAGATTGAACAGGAGATGAAACTTGGCAAACAGCTCTGGACGTACAGTTGCGACCCAAAGACTGGCAGGATTGTTCCCGGCAAGATAGACTTCGCTGGTGTGACGAGGCCTAATGCCGAAGTCGTCAAGGTCACTCTCGACAATGGAGAAGAGATTATTTGTACGCCTGACCATGCGTTTCCAGTCTGGGAGAAGGGTCGCGTTGAAGCTCAGGATATGATTCCTGGTGACTCTATAATTTCATTCCAGAGGAAAACTCAGAAATTGGATCTTGCTAAGGGTTATGGTGGTGATTACGAATATGTGTTTGACCATAGTCAGCAGGATTGGATTGCAACTCATAGAATGGTTGCAGAATTCTTTAGAGATACTGACATGTATCAGAAGCATATATTTGATGTGAACAAAAACGAAAGAATGACAACTGTTCACCACAAGAATATGAAACATCAAGATAATTCACCAGAAAATCTTGTATGGATGGGATATAGAGATCATTTTATGTATCATTCGAAAGAACTTAATTTCTGGAAGAATGCCCCAGAGGATCAGAAGATTGCAGTCAAAGAAAAACTCCGCATTCGTCGTCAGTTCAAGGTGAATGACAAGCTTGCTCAAGGTGTCGTCTTGGCTATCAAGGCTGGATCAATTACAAAAGATGAGATATGCGCATTCCTCAATTCAAAGAAGAGTTACCTAAAAGAATTCGCGGATTTGCATGCGGACATCTATACTGTCAGAAAAGACAAGATACCAGTAGTCTACATTGATAGGCTGATGCGTCACCTCGGGTTCGACCGGCTCAAGCTCATGGTGAAGCACTTCAATCCCGAAGTCAAATTTCGGACTGGGTTTGGTCAACATGTTAAAGAACAGCCAAAGATCAAGTTTGACCATGACATGTTGAAGATGCTGATCGACGCCGTAAAGTCGAATCCGGAGATCAAGCAGGCCGAGCTTCCAGCCGTGTTCGGCCAGGGTTCTCAGTTTGCGCAGCGCTTCGCCGCGCTGAACAAGGACAACATGCAGCTCGAGGACCTGAACGTGCGTTCATGGCACACACTCGAGCTCGTGCGATCATTTGGGTACAAGAATTACCGACACTTCAAGATGGAGCTGTGTAACCACAACCATCGAGTCGTCAGCGTCGAGCGGTTGTCAGAGCGCATGGACACGGGGTGTATAGCTGTCGACCTGTACGAGAAGTACCACAACTACCACACATTTGCTTTGGCTGCAGGTGTTTATACTTATAATTCGTTCTGGTTCATAAAGCCTTCCGGTGGAGGGGGTACGGAGGTTCAGAACCTCGAGTCCTCGGCCTCGTACGGCGAGCTCGACGACCTGAAGTATTTCCTCCGCAAGCTGTACCTGTCGCTGAAGGTCCCGTACCAGAGGTATGAGAAGCCGGAGACGATGATCGACCTTGGACAGAAGGACACGGGCGACATCAACTACGAGGAGCTGAAGTTCTGCAAGTTCGTCATGCGACTCCAGGACTGCTTCGCGCGCGCCCTCAAGCAGGGTTTCCTGATGCACCTGAAGCTCAAGGGCATCACCGAAGCGTACCACATCCGCCCGCGCGACCTGAACGTCAAGTTCGTGCCGCCGTCGCAGTTCGACGCCTTCATGGCGAAGCACCTTCTCACGATCAAGATGGAGCTCTACTCGAAGGCGGTAGAGGACGAGGCGTTCTCGAAGACCCTCGCGATGAAGGAGCACCTGAACTGGACCGACGAGGAGGTGGAGGAGAACTGGAAGGCCAAGGAGGAGGAGACCCTCAGGCAGGCGCTGATCGACTACAAGAAGGACATGGTCATGAAGCAGGGCCAGATCAAGCGCAAGAACGACTACGACAGGATCGTCGACCTCATAGAGCCCGACGAGGAGTACCAGGAGGACGAGGAGGTCACTCCTCCCGAGGACCAGCCGACGTCGCCGGAGGAGCTCATGACACAGCAGTCCGAGTCTCCCGAGGAGCTCGCCGCCGCAGGAGAGGAGGCGCCTCCCGAGCCTGGGAGCGAGGACGAGTCGGAGGTCCCGCCCGAGCCGGGTTCGGAAGAGACCGGGGAAGACGAAGCCCCGCCCCCTCCCTGAGAGCTTTGAGTTTTCGCCTGACGACACATATTAGAATAGACAGATGGAAATAAGAACATAGGAGAGAACCACGCGCATGAAGATCACACGCAAGCAGATGATGGACACCAAGGACGCCATGACCAGCATCGTCAACAGGGAGATGCCGGCCGGCTGCCAAGTCGTCGACGCCTTCGCCGTCCTGTACAGGTCGTACCTGACGGAGATGAGGGCCATGGAGCTGCACAACAACTCTCTCCTGACAAGGCTCGGGCAGAGGGACGAGAAGGAGGGCAACTTCTTCATCAGGCCCAACGATCCCAACTTCCAGGCGTACGTCGAGGAGCGCACCAAGTTCATGATGGAGCCGGTCGACGTAGCTACCGATCCTGTCACCGTGTCCGAGCTCGCGACCCTCGAGATCGGTCTCAAGCCGTTCGAGAAGGCCGACCTGATGGCGATCGGCGTGCTGGTGAAGTGAGCGGCGACAACACATCCCCCTCTTCTGAGGGGGCGTTCGAGTACGGTTCCATCATGGTGGATCCGTCATGGAACGCGTGGTCGAACACGCAAGCATGCACAGGAACTGTGTATGCTGAAAATTCCATCACAATAGACTCTCGCTATGCGAGCGAGTACGGCAGGATGGGCCCTAACGGCATGTCGGAGGTGATCGACGGACTCGAGACGTCCGACTACTGCTCTCGCAAGGAGTACTGCCCTTCGCACGGCGATGGGAGGCTCCCGCTGAGGTGCTCGAGCTGCAAGTATGGCAGGAAGGTCGACTTCCCGCTCATCAGCGACAGGGCTGAGTCGGCCCGCAAGCTGAGGGAGCTCTAGATCCTCGAGAGGAACTCGGCCTGCGCCGCGTTCATGATCTTCTTGGCTCCCTCGATGCTGAACCAGCGCCCTTCGTCGTTCTCTGGGAATTTCTGGGTCTGTCCTGATCCCTTCGGCCATTCCATCTCGAACTCATTGCTGCCGACGAATGTCTCTCTGCCCGTGCCTATCGCGAGGAATCCGTGCACGGTCTTACCACTCTTCATCCTCACTGAGCCTATCGAATCAATCCGATCGGGACATTTTATTCCGGTCTCCTCCTCGAATTCGCGTCTGGCCGTCTGTTCTTCTGTCTCCCCCTCTTCGATGTGACCCTTCGGGATCGACCAGAACCCGCCGCTCGGCTTTCCAGCGAAGAACGGACCTCCTGGGTGCGTGAGGAACACGCGTTTCCTGTCCGGACTCGCGAGCAGCACGCCGGCTGACACCTCGCTGCTCGCCTCGACGATCCGCGCGTACGATTCGGTGAACTTCGACATATCAGCGCATTCTCCCCTCGACGACTATCGTCCTGTACGCCATGGCGAACGCCTCGCCTTTGATCCCCGCTTTCTTGGCTGGAGCCGCGCCGAGCACTCCGAGGAGTTCGTCGGCGGTGACCTTGTCGGGTATGAGCTCCTGGATCGCTTCCCTGTCGCCAGCGTCTATCGCCTCCCGCAGCGCTGTCGCGGAGACCGGCACGGTCCCGCGCACGTTGCGCATGAGGACGTTGGGCTGCACGATGACCGTGAACCCCGCGCGCTCCTTCTCGAGGAACGCGAACCGCTGGTCGTCGATGTCCTTCTGTCCTTTGATGGCGTACACCGTGTCGTTAGGGTCGACGTACGCCTCCAGGTAGAACTTGAGCGCCATGACCGGCGACGCGAGCTGGGCCATGCTGACCTTGCGCTTGATGTCGGGGCGCGCGTTCTGCTTCTCTATGGCCTGCAGGACCTTCGGGTCCGACTGGAGCTCGTCCACGGTCACGAACGTGACCCTGCTGCCCAGTCCGTACTTCCTCGCGTAGAGCTCGAACACCTTCTTGGCGGCGTTCGCGTCGATCGTCTTCGACCTGACGTTCTCCTCCTTCTTGGGCTGTCCGATGATGACGACCATCCTTCCGGAGCCCTTGACGCGCTGCACGTTCTTCTGGATGGCCTCGAAGTGAGCCCTCGTCGGCGGCTTGAACGACCCGACGAAGAACACCCATGCGCTGCCGGATCCACCGCGGTCCGTCTCCTTCTTGAACTTGCTCATGTCGACGTTCGCGACGAGGAAGTCGCCCGTGATCTTGAAAGGCCTGTCGGATATGGATGGGTCGTTGATGACGACGCCCTCGTGACCCTGGAAGCCGGCCTGGTCGACGATCGCGCCGAAGTCGGCCTTGTTCTGCAGGTCGATGACGGCGAGCATGGCCTTGCCGATGTCCCTGGTCGCGTGGTAGAACACGGTGCTGTCGATGACCCCCTTGACCTCGGCCTTGTCGTTCGGGTCGCTGACCACGGTGTCGAGGGCCTCGCCCTTGAGCGTGTTGATGTAGGGCGTCTTCTGCATGCGCTCGCGCGGGTTGGTGGAGGCCGCGAGCCACTCGGACAGCTTCTTGGTCTCCGACCTGTCGGCGCTGTACTTGATCGTGAACGGCTTCTCGAGCGCGGCGTCAATCGCGGAGTTTAGCTTCTTCTCGAGTCCCTTGCCTGTGATCGTCGCCTGTGGTCCGTACACCCTGAACTTCCCGCCGAACTCCTTCGAGAGTGCCGCGTCCATCTTCTTCGCGAGGGCCTGCAGGTCGTCGAGGCTGAACTGTGTCTCCGCAGTCTGTCTGGCCTTCTTCTTTCCGGGGTCCTTCCAGTCGCTCAGCAGCACGTTGTGGAGGGCGATGAACTCGGGGTTCTTCATCTTGCTGTAGTCGACGGTGTTGGTGAGGCCGCTTATGTACTCCGCGTTGAGTATCCTGACAGGCATGTCACCGGTCTCGCTGACTATGCCGAGCTTCTTGATCTCCGGCATGAGGGTGTCGATGCTCTTGTTGAGGGCGCTCAGGACCCTCCTGCCCATGACCGTCATGCCGTGCTCGGCGCCGTTGGCTCCCGCTGGGAACCTCTCGGCGAGCTTGTCGACGGTTATGCCGGCGACGTCGAGCGCCTTCGACGACCCGCGGTCGAGAGCGAACTGCAGCTTCCCGTCGGACCCCCTCACCACGCGCATCGCGATGTTGACGCCGTCGAACTTCACGCTGCCTGGGTTGGTCGCGAGGCTGTGCGCAGCCTTACGAAACACGTTGACAAGGTCCTTGCCAGTTGTAACTCCTTGCACATCAAATGGATGCGCCATGTGGCCTCCCGAACCTCCTTCGCACACAAGCACTTGCAACAATTTCTCGAAGAGCATCTTCGTTTCTCCTTTATGTTTTACCTGTTGAATCCTGAGCGCTGGGACGGTTCCTTCCACGGAAGCCCGTCGGGACGCTTGACCGTCCTTATGGCTGCGTAGAAGCTGGCCTCCGTGTCCCCGTCGAGCTTGCGACCGTCGCTGTCGTACACGCCGTACTGGTTGGCCTTGCCACCGGTCTTCTTGACGATCGACCTGAGCATGATGTTGTAGTCGTTCGGACCGGTAGTGTGCGCCATGAACGCCCCGAAGGTCTCGGGGTCGTCGCACACCCAGATGTTGATGCCTATGTCGTCGGGGAGGTAGTGGAAGAAGGTCTGCTTCTTGCCGGACACTATGCCCTCGACCTCGCCCTTGAACCTGCGCTCGATGTCGGCGGCGTCCACCAGCCTCGTGACGAGCATGTCAACGTCGCCGACGTCGGCCTTGCCCCTCCTGATCGATCCCGTCGGTATGCCGACGCCCCTCTGCCACGCGAAGTCTGCCGCGACCTTCTCCGGCGCGACGTACTTCAGCCCTAGCCGTTTGATGATCTTCTGGGCCGTCAGGAGAGCCTTCGCACGCGGCGTGCGCACCTCGGCTTTCGACATCTCGGTGATAAGTTCTTTGAATCTCACGGCAGTTCCCTCGTTTTGTGTCACGTCGATAAATAACCACAGAGTATTTATCGTTATCTCATATCGCGAGGTGCAAGATGGATTTCCGCACGATCAGCAGGCTCCTTTTCGAGGCGCCTCCCCCGAAGGACACTCCCGCTCCAGGTATCGAGGCAGATTCGGCCCCGGATGCCGCGATGGACAGTTCGGAGCTCGTCCCGCCACCTCCAGGCGCCGATGACATAGGCGAGACGGACCCCGACCTCGCGTTCAGACCGAGCGGGATGAGTGGTATGCCTGGCGGTCCAGGCGGCAGCGACACGGGAGGCCCTCCGGGCGCGATGGGCGATCCGGGCGCGATGGGCGCTCCACCCCCGCAGGGCGAGCCAGAGTCCGCGGACGCCGACGCCATCAATGCGCAGGTCGAGAACAAGCTCACCAAGATGTGCGAGAAGGCTGCGCTGGCGTTCGAGAAGGACGTGCTCAGGAACGACGAGCGCATGAAGCTCTTCCTCTCCAAGGTCCAGTCATCTGGCACCAAGGAGGCGCTCAAGGACTACCTCAAGACGATGTACATCAAGGACGCGATAACGGACGAGAAGGAGCGCATGTTCGCCACCGTCTCCGTCGACAAGTTCGCGGAGCTGATGTCGCAGAAGATACTCGGCAAGCTCCTCTGAGGTGCTGCATGGGTGATCCAGTATCTGATCGACACGACGTGTGCGACCTCCTTTCAGAGGGCAGGATAATGTACAAGATGTCGCAGGAGGGTCTAGACCACGGCGTCTTCGACATCGATGTGTGCAGGGTGCTTGACGATTACGAGCTGATGCTCGGCCGCTGCCCTGACAGTCATATAAGCGAGGTCAGGACGCTCGTCGAGAGGTTCGTGACCCAGATGCGTCACACGATGAGGGACCGCTTCACTCAGAGTTGACGCAGCCTCTGTACCGTGTCGAAGTTGCGCAGGAACTCCTTCGCGTGCGACTCGCACTTCTGCGCCTCGTCCCTTGTGGCCCTGTCGTACTCCGTGTTCACGTGCATGACTATGAGCTCCTTGCCGGCGTCTATGCCGTGCAGCGCGTGCAGGTCCTGAGCGAGCTCCCTGTATCGGCTCGCTCCAATATAAGCTATGTCCTGGAACGTCTCGTCCGACAGTTCCTCCTGTATCAGCTCGAAGGGTATCGTGTACGACTGCATCAGAGCTCCTTGAGTTTCTTGATCGTCGGGTACGTCTTCTTCTCGAACACGTGGAACTCCTCGTCCGGTATCTCGGTCTCCGACTGCTTGCGGAACTCTGCCCAGAGCCGTTCCTTCTCCTTGTGCTCGGTGTAACCCTCGCCGAACAGCCGGTCCATCGCGCTCTCGATCTCTGCCGTCCTGTTCATAGCTCCTTGATCTCCCTGATGACAGGCATGTGCTTCTCCACGAACTCCTCGAAGTCAGCGGTGTTGTTCGCTGGGTCGTCGTTCTTCCACTGCTCGTACAGCGACGCGTCGGACTCGTCGTACTTGGCCCTTAGCCTGAATGCGAATCCTGTCGGGGCGCTCATCGGTTGCACGCTGATGAGCTCCTTCGCCACGAGCTCCGGGAATATGCGCCTGACGGTCGGAATCGTGATGCTGTTGAGCGGATCGTTTTTCTTCACAGCTCCCTCAGCTTCCTGAGCGTCGGCTCGAAGTGCTCCATGAAGTGGTCGTATCCCTCGTCCATCTGCGGGTTCGCTGCAGCCCACTCATCGTACAGGTTTCTGGAATTATCAGCGAACTCGTGAATCGATTTCAGTATCTGCTCGTCGATTTCTTGCTGAATCTTGTGACTTGCTATTTCGATAAATTTTTCTTGAAAACCAGACTCGTCAAGTTTTGATCGCTTATTCCCGCTCACGAGCTCTCCATCTGCGTGATCCTGATCGCGTTCGACACGTCGTAGCTGTAGTCCTTCATCACGCCGAGGACTATGTTGTCGAGGAACCGGACGACCTCCGTCTGTGCCTCCTTGGCCCTCCGGAGCTTGACCACCCTGTCGGACGACTCTGCCTCCTTTGCGGTCTTGTACTTCGGCACGTCTGGGTCGCCGAACTGCGACGCGTACTCCTCGCGGGCCTTGCGCTCGGCCTCCTCGAGGTCCTTCCGGGCCTTGTCCTCCTCGAACTTGATCTGTATCCACTTGGCCTTGATGCCTGGGGCGGACAGGGCCTTGTCGGATAGGTTCATCTGAGTCATCTTCATGTCATCCTGCAGCTCCGCGGCGAGCTCGAGTATCCTCGGGTGCAGCCTGTCCGTGTTCCTCTTCATGCGTCCTCCTGTGGGTTCCGTCCATTCTTAATCTGGCATCTTTCGCGGTCAGACTGAGGCGACACGCGGCACTATTTCCATAAATACTCCCGAGTGACACACTGGATAATAGTCATAGGCTAAACCAAAGAAGGGGAGAACCACAATGGCCATACGGAGCATCAATCACCCGGGAGTGGAGATACGCGAGGTAGACGTCAGCCAGTACCAGCCTGCCGTGGTCGGGACGTACGCCGCCGTCTTCGGCTTCTCCGACAAGGGCGAGGACCTCGTGCCGAACCTCGTCGGCAACATGCAGGACTACATCGCGTACTACGGGCAGCCGACCAACGAGGCCGAGCGCTACGCGTACTACGCGGCCAGCGAGACGCTCAAGAACGGCGGCTCCCTGATATTCGGCAAGATCCCCTACACGAACTCGGTGTCGCAGAAGTACCAGGGCGTGTCGATCGACGTCAACGCCGCGTTCGACATCAGCGGGATATCCTCCGGCGAGCTCAACACGGAGGCCTACCTGCTCTCCGGCGAGTACCTCAGGGCTGCGAAGCTCGACATACAGGCGTTCAGCCCCGACATCACGACGACCGAGTACGACTCCATCGCCACCGGCGCCAGCTGGTCGGCCATCCCCGCCGCCGCCGGCAAGGACTTCGTCATCGTCAACGAGAACCGCGCCCGCCTCGAGAACGACGGCCAGGACGGCGGACTCTTCGTCAAGATAGTGTCCCCGCTCGCGGCGATGAAGTACCAGCGCATGCTGGCCCCGAGCGTCTACACGTCCACTGCCGACGTCTCCGGACAGAGCCTCTCCGCCAACGCGACCATGATGGACATCCTCAGCGGCATCTACACCAGGGGCACGACGACCCACCTGACCGACGCGAGCAACGCGTTCGTCAACACCCTCGTCGACGACGTCAGCGGCAGCTCGATCTCCGAGCAGATGATGGCCTACTTTCCGACGATGGAGAACTCCACGACGGTCACGAGCACCGTCTCGGGCGTCAACCCCGAGTACTCCAACTACGTCACGGTCCTCGTGTGCAGGACCTACGCCGACAAGCAGGAGCAGGGCAAGCTCTCCATCGCGGTGGTCGAGTCCTTCACCGGATCCATCCACCTCAACAAGCGCGACAAGGCGACCGGACAGAGCGTGTTCATCTGCGACCTGGTCAACGCCTCGTCCAACTACGTCAAGATGTACCAGAACCCCGAGAACCCCGGCGCCGACAGCACCGGCTGCGCGAACGTCACGGACGCCGTGTGCCTCGTCGAGTCCGACAGGACCCCGACGCTCCTCGGGTTCACCCAGGCCGAGTGCGCCAAGTACATCACACAGAGCACAGTCCTCACGTCGCTCGACACGATGCTCGAGAAGCTCGCGAACATCGACGAGCAGCAGGTCGACCTCGTGGTCGACGCCGGCGTGTCGACGATCGCCCAGTACTGCGACGGACACGCCGTCACCGGCGAGATGTTCATCCCGGACACGGACGCCAACAACAGGACCATCACCTCCGAGTCGAGCGTCGCCGTCTGGCGCGCGGTCTGCGACAAGCTGACCTCGTTCTGCCGCGACACCCGCAAGGACTGCATGGCGATCCTCGACGTGCCACGCAACCTCATCCTCGACGGGGCCGAGAAGTACGTCAGGAAGACCAAGCCGTCGAACACGTTCGGGACGACCATCGGCAGAAACCTCAGGTACTGCACGGGGATCAACTCCAGCTACGCCGCCATCTACTCCGACTGGTTCAGGATGATCGACGACTTCACCGCCGTCAACTTCTGGATCCCCCAGTCGGTCAAGGCCGTCGGCGTGTACTGCTACAACGACACCGTCGCCAACATCTGGGACGCGCCGGCCGGCCTCAACCGCGGCGTGGTGAACGGGGTCAACGACCTCGCCTTCAACCCGAGCGGCAAGGACGCCGACCAGCTCTACATGAAGTCCTTCAACTACGCCAAGCTCTACCCCCTCGACGGGTTCGTCGTGGAGGGCCAGAAGACCACGCAGACCAAGCCGAGCGCGTTCGACAGGGTGAACGTCCGCAGGATGTTCCTCAGGCTCGAGAGGCTCGTGTACCAGCAGGCACGGTACTTCGTGTATGAAAATAATACCCTCTATTTAAGGCGCCGCCTGGTGGACACGGTTTCTCCGATCTTTAACGACTACAAGGCTCGCGGTGGAATATACGACTACAAAATTGTGTGCGATGAAAGTAATAATCCAGCCTCGGTTATAGACCGCAACGAGTTGAAAATCGCATTTCTTGTAAGTCCTTCGCGCACAGCTGAATACATCCTCTGCGACTTCATCGCGACCAAGACAGGAGCGAACTTCAACGAGGTCCTTCAGGAGTTCGTGGGCTAAATGGATCAAGTAAATAAAAATATCATAGGAGGAATCTAAGATGCCCAGCGAGATCTCGAACTTCTACAACAAGATGATAAGCAAGGGCGTGAGGTATGCCTACCAGTACAAGGTGAGCGTATTCGGGTCCGACATCCCTGGCACGAACTTCGGTCGCGACGACTTCCACTTCTACGCCCAGGGCTTCACCCTGCCGTCGAGGACCGTCACGCCAGCAGAGGTCGCCTTCCAGGGGATGAAGTTCCGCCTCCCGAACACCATGGAGTACACGGGCACGATCAACCTGGTCGTGAACTGCGACGAGAGCATGTCGATCAGGACGCAGTGCGAGGTGTGGATGAACGTCTACGCGAACCTCGTGGCGGGCGGCGGCGGCAGGAAGACGATCCCGGCGAACGCGAACGTGCGCCTGGACCTCCTGAGCTCCACGCTCGACCAGGACGCGATTGACCGCACGTACACGCTCGTGGGCTGCTGGCCGTCGATGGTCGGCGACTCGACCCTCGGGCAGAACGAGACCGGCATCCTGCAGTTCCCGTTCACGCTCGTGTACCAGTACTACGTCGAGGGCGACTCCGGCGCCTCGCCGAACTTCGTATCCCCGGCCGACACGAACAACCTCTCGCAGTGACGCGATAGTTCTCGGGATCGGACCGATAAATAAGGGTGTCCTCTGGGCACCCTTTTCCTTTTGGAGCCGGATCTATGAGCAAGCTTTCGAACTTCTACGCCAACGTGGCCGCGAACGGCGTCAGGTACGCGTACCAGTACCGCGCGTCGGTCGTTGGGCTGCCTGTACTCAGCGATGTTCAGTCCCAGACAAACGCGCGCGAGGTCTTCGCTGATCCGGCGTCAGCTAATGACAAAGGCGCGCCGAACTTTTCTTTCTACTGTCAGAGCACATCTCTCCCTGGCCGGACGGTGACGCAGTCCACTGTCAGCTGGCTTGGCATGTCGTTCCAGGTCCCCAATGGGATGACGTACACGCACAGCATGAACCTCAGGGTCACCTGCGACCCGAAGATGCAGCTGAGGGAGGCATTCGAGGCCTGGATGGATGTATATGGGTCGTCGACTGCTGTCGGCGGCGGAGCGAAGCGCCTTCCATCCGAGGACGTGAAGCTCGTGCTCGAGATGACCAACGAGAAGACTAACGATCCAGACGGCTCCGTGTACGAGCTCGTGGGGTGCTGGCCGTCGGTCATAGGCGATATGGAGTTTGGCCAGGGAAGTTCTGAGCTAGCGACGGTGCCGATCACGATCACGTACCAGTACTACAGGAAGCGTCCGCAGAAGTCGCTTGTAACGTCTGCGCAGGGTCAGAGTTTCGTCGGCGACGCGATATCAACTAACAGCACGACAGCTTAACGGGATTCAACAATGCCAAACAGTCTCTCAGACTTCTACAATAAGATGGCAGCTGTTGGTGGCCAGCTGCGCGCCCAATACGCGTTCGTTGTATCGTATGATTTCAAACCGCTCCCTCCGGTTAACGCCACGCAGTTCAGTGACGCTCTTATGTACACCCTGCAGGATATGGCGTTTCCAGATGTTGGCCTCGGCGGCGGCACGTCGAGCGGTTTCGACAGCACCGTCGACGTGTCAACATTCCTGGGTTGTTTTAGGACGCCTGGTCAGACAGGTATGAAGGCTAAGAATGACGAGGTCGTGTTCAACTATCTCGACATGGACATATGCCTGCACGAGAAGTTCTTCATACCGTGGCTTGAGGTGGTAGCAGGGACCGGCCCAGGCGGCAACTCGTGGACGGGTTCAGCGCCATTCATAAGGGCTGACATTACGGTTAAGGTATATTCGGCAGCTTCGCTTGCTGGTGTGTTGAATGACACTGACAGCATCGTGGATTACCTGATATACGGTGCGTACCCAGTCGGGATAGATTCGCCAAAGTTCAAGTACGGTCCAGATAGTGCGACGCCTACCCGGGGGGTAGCATTCGAGTTTAATAATGTGTTAGTAAACCGGAAAAAATAATAAGGAATTGGAAAAATGAACATCGAGACTGCTAAGGAACTGCTGAGGAAGTCAAACGGGGCTGGCATGTACGACGTGTGGATTCCGTCTCTAAAGAAGGCTGTGCAGTTCAAGCACATGACTGCAGGCCAGCGAAAGTCAGTGTCGAAGATATCGATGGAGTACGAGGGCAACGCGACCAGGTACCAGTTCGCGAAGCTCGCGCTCATCGACGAGCTCAGCCTCGATCCGACCTTGAAGGCTGAGGCGCTGACCGACGCGGACTTTGTGTGTGTGACGGCCGCGCTCAGGCGCAACAACGTACTGACGCCGCTCCAGCTCAAGTCCACGTGCTCGAAGTGCGATAAGCCATTTACGTTCGACGTCGACTTCGACGACATGGACCGACGCGCGCGCGCGTACGAGCAGAAGGTGTTCAGCGTGTCTAAGTCTGTCGGGGGCGTCGATTTTTCCATGGTGGTGTCCGACCCGCTTGCCACCTCCGTCATAGAGTTCGGTCAGGTGACGCTCGAGGCCTCCAAGCACGGCGACGCGTCCGACGACTATGCCAGGTTCCAGCTCCTCAACTACCCGTTGCAGTTCGTCAAGGAGCTCTCGATGAACGGCGAGCTCGTTGAAGGTTTCGAGACGATGGGATTCTTCGACAGGGTGCAGTTCTTCGACGAGTTCGTGCCCGGCGACGTCACGCTTGACGAGAAGGACGGTCTGGCTGTGAAGGTGTACGAAAGTTTCCTCCCTGACCGTCTCGACACGCTGTTTCAGGACGTCTCGTGTCCGCATTGCGGGGACAAGAAGGAGGGTCTTGTGACGGCGGATAGTTTTTTTACAATATGAGGGACGACGACAGCATCGCCATGGGCGAGATCGTCGAGGCCGAATACTTCCTGATGAAGAACTTCGGACTTCAGCCGATCGGGATGCTCGGGATGCCGAGCACCGACGTGCAGTTCCTCATAATGAAGGAGAACGCTGAGGTGGAGAGGAAGATCGCCGAGGACAAGGCGAGGCAGGTCGAGAGGACAATGACCATGCCAGTCCAGAAGTCCATGACGAACAAGATGCAGGCGTAAACGCGAGTGGAGGACAGTGACGATGGCTATACCAGGCGCCCCCGCGCCCACCAACCCAGACGACGGGAAAGCTCTCGATGCGTTCGTGTCATTCTACACGTCTCCCGACATGAGGTCGCTGTTCAAGAGCGTTATCCCTGCGATGGCGAAATCTCTCGCGAAGCTCGAAGCGTCCACGAAGGTTGGGATCACGTCGGAAGCGAAGAAGAACGCTAGCTTCGACCGACACGTCGCCAAGATCGAGAAGGACGCGAATGTGCTTGCCTCCAGGCTCTCAGACTCACAGAGGGGCATCGCCGACATAATCAAACAGATCAAGGATGGCGATTCAGCAGCTGGCGCGAGCGCTCGAGCCTTGCTGGAGAGGACATTCGTCGCGATCAACGAGGACAGACGCACCACGAACAAGACGCTCGCTGGGACCCTCACGGCATTCGCGTCGAGGACGTCGAAGGACATAGCGAAGGCGATTACGGTGTATTCAGAGCATGTTGACCGTCGGGTGTCCAAGTCTGAAAAGGGTCTCCAGCTCTACAGGGAACGAATCGACAAGGAACGCGCTGCCGCAGATGACAAGCGCGCAGAGAAGATGCAGAAGCTCATGGAGAAGGCGACTGGCCTCACAAAAGAGAAGTCGGCGCTAGACAAGCGCAAGGAGCAAGCCGACGCGGGACTGTCCCTCTTCAAGAAGACACTTGCGTACTACACCACGAACCTGATACCGCGGGCGTCCCGCAGCGTCGTCGGCTTCGCCCTTGGAAAGGCTGCCGATCTGATCGGCCCCAGCGATGCGACCAGGGGCGGCATGCTCAACTTCTTCAGGAGGGGTGCTGCGTCGGCGTTGAATTCGGCTAGCGTGTCGCGGAAGCTCGCGAGCAACGCTGAAAAGATAGAGCTCGAGCAACTCCGGCTCAAGTCAACCGGAGATATCGAAGGAATCACGTCTCGGGTTAGCGCGGAAGAGCTGGAGCTCAAGCGCAAGGAGCGTCACCTCGAAGACAGGACGAAGCACATAGCTGCACGGAACGCTATGATCGTAAGCGAGAAAGATGCCACGCTCCGCACGCACCAGGTGACCCAGGCCGCGCTGGATTCCACACACCGGGATGTGCTCGGACTTCAGCCGTCTGTGCAGCTCTCCGATGCACAACCTCAGTCGAGTGACCTGATCGCGCAGGACATTGCCGAGGAGGATAAGAAGATCAGGCTGGACACGGCGTCCTCGCTCAGTTCCATATCTGAATTGCTGACCAAGAACTTCGACGTGAAGCTCTCGGAGCTGTTCGGCGCGAAGGCTTCTGTCGATAAGCTCAGTACACAAGCCACTAAATCTAAGTCTATGTTTGACAGTCTCGAGTCCGTGCTCATGAGCCCTACCTTTTTGAAGTCGGCTCTCGCTGTGGCCACGTCCATCCTGACGAATAAGGCATTCCTCGTCACGGTCGTCGCGGCAGCTGGATTTGCCGTTGGTAATGCTATATTCGAGAGCGGAAAGCTTAAAGAGTGGTTGCCTGGACTTGCCAGGATGGATGACAAAGACTGGAGAGAATTCGGAGTCGAGACTGGAGAAAAGAGCAAACAGGAAAGCGATATACTGAACGCTAAAATTAAAGATATTGACCCGACTGACACCCCTGAGAAAAAAGCGCAGAAGAAGGATGTAATAGAGCGTCACAAACTGTACGAGACGCTGAAGGTCCCTTTCGATACCGATCCGTTATCTAATATGATGACTAGCGAAGGCGTGAGCGAGATGCGCCGTCTCGACGCCATGTCAAAAGAGGATCTGCTGAAGGAGCTAAATACAAGGTATACTACTGCGCCGGCAAAAATAAAGAATCAACTGTCTGAATTTGTCAGGGGGCTCAACCCCCTCTCTCCAGAGCAGTACAATCGTGATTTGTACGTTCAACAGGGTGCCGCAATAGAGAAGTATAGCAAAACTGATTTTAGAACAACAGCCAGGGAAGCCACGGTGGTACCATCGACATTGACAGAAATGTATAGAAATCCTGAACCAAAAAACAATATCAATGCTAAGTATGGCAGTGATATTGCGTATCTGCAGCCGAATCCGTTGCGTATCCCTGCAGCAAGTGTCTCGGCGCATCGGGAGAACGAGGCGCGACAGGAGGCAAAAGAGGCTACGGACGTCACACAGCACCTGAACGCCAAGATATGGGAGTCGATTGCTGGTCTTCCTCCAGTCCTCGAGCGCATACTCAAAGCCATCCCGCCTCCTGCGACAAATGTCGTAACGACACCGGCAGATTTGTACAAGGTCAGGCCTTAATTCTGACCTATAAATACCCGTGAATCATGAGATCATACACAGGAGCCTGTGATGGCTGAGACGCTCAAGACGAACAATAGTCAATTCCCGGATATGTATAACGCAAATGGGCCTATGCAGGCTTCATCCTCTCGCGCGACATTTCCGATATCCAGTTATACGTGGTCGCTGAAGTACGACCAGCGCATGATGCCTACCGAGCAGAACACGCCAGTGCTGAAGTTGAAAGCCTTCAAACCGCTAAGGAAATTCTACCCGCTGCTCCAGCTGCAGATGGGTGCCGCGAACGCTTTCGTGTCGGCGCTGACACCAGATTCGACTGCGAAAGGATTTGTTGCAAAAGCATCTTCTCTAGGAATAGACTATGCTATCACGACGGGCACCCAGGCTCTGTACAATAGCTTGATACAGAGCTTGACATCGAAGAATGACACCGACCTCAATAACGGCTACTCGATGGTTGTCGACATGTTCAGGGACTCTCCCGAAACCGGCGACATATACGAGCTCCCATTCCTCTCGGAGGAGTTCCTCAACGCGAAGGGTTCTGTCGGGTGGGACACTCGGGGCCTCGGAGAAGCGGCGGGAGAGGGAGACAGAGTCACCAAGTATCTTATTGACAAGTTTGGAATAAACATACCGCTGCAGCCCACATGGTCAGCGTCGACGACGAAGGCGAATGATAACATAGATTACACGTTCTACCTGATAAATGATTCCGCTGACCATTTCGCGTCGAACATCTCGTTCCTTATCAGCCTCGTCAAGAACTGTTACTGGTCGCAGCTGTCAGAACTCCAACAGCCCCCAAATATATTCGAGGCAGTCGTGCCAGGCAGGTTCAGGTGGAAGTGGGCGGCGCTATCGACGCGCGTCGATTACATGGGCAGGGTGCGCGTGTTTGGGGAGGTTCTCGTACCTGACGTGTACAAGGTCTCAGTGAGTCTAGCAAATCTGTGCCCAGACAACCTCAACACTTTCCTCGCGTATTTTGGGAATGTCAGCGATAATGGTTACAACAGTGATAATATGGCTGCGAAATTAGTGGTATCTTTCAGCGGACACATAAAAGACGCTGCTGTGAATGTGATGAAGGATGCCGGTTCTGATATTACCGAAGCGTATGAAAATGCAAAAACATTCATAGGTTTTTAAGGCGATTTATCAATGGACGTCAAGATACAGAGGGCGAGGGAGGACCTTAGCAGGATGTTCGACGCCGCGAAGGGCGATGATGGGTCGTACGCGTACTTGATCAACAGGACGATGTACATAGATTCCGACAACATCTCGCCAAGCATGATAACCATGTACTCTTCAAAGACTAACGACACGTACACGAAGATCAGCTACCAGATGTACGGGACCATCGACCTGTGGTGGTTAGTGTGCAAGATGAACGGGATAACCAACCCATTCGCGCCGCTCCAGGTGGGAACGGTCCTCAAGCTGCTTAATGCTGATCAGGTGCAGAAGATAGTTATGGTCGCGCTCGACTCGTCAGAGAAGATGTATAAGAACAGCACGATAAACCAGTCCTGAGACGGGGATGTGATGGATGCGCACAGAGGCGATACGGTTTAACGACCTTCCATACGAGGTGGGATTCAAGCTCTCTAGGTATGACGAGGGCGCAGACGTGTTCAGTTGGGACGAACAACACCAGGTGGATTACAATCTGCTCAGGCACGATATCGTGTCATTCAAGTTCGAGAACGACATAGAGAACCCGTACCTCGAGTGCCAGCTCGACGTCGAGTGCCCGTACTTTCTCATGCCATTCTTCCAGTCAGACGGCCGGACGCTTCTATATGTTCACATATCCAACACAGAGTATGCTGGTCTGTACAGCGACACGGGTCAGGATGCCTCTGCAAAGCTGCAGTTGATCTTCATAATCGAGAGCGTGGAACTCATTGGCGACGCGCCGAAGAAATTGTTGTACAGACTGCACGGGAAGAGCAACTACATAATCACGTGGAACAACACTGTTGCGTACTCCAACCAGACGTCGAAGGCTGAAGACGGCGGCGCCCCCGCTACTGTCATCCTAGACGCGATACTCAAGGAGCGGTTTGCTTCGCGCACGGCTAATGGCTATTATACCAGGGACCAGATGATGACTGAGTCTAAGCTGCCGGTAACATACGCCACCCCACAGGGGGCGTCGCTCAGGACGGTCGTGAAGCAGCTCCTGATGCTCGCTAGCTCTGACCAGTCTGGCATGTATTACGTGAAGTATTCGAGCGTCCTCAACAAGCTCGTGCTGACGTCGGTGAACTCGGCGTTCTCTGCTGACATCCCTGATTGGAACGTGTTCGATCTGACACAGTACAAGCGCAACGAGCGCGGAGAATTCAAAACGATAGGTCTCAGATCATACTCTCCGAAGGGTGGGCACAGCATAATCAGGAACATGGCAGGCACTATCGTTATGAACGCGTACAACCACAAGACTAGGATGTGGAAGCACGACGCATATGATCTTGACAGAATGACGAGCTTCTTCCCGAACGTGACAGAAACCGATCCGATCCCAAAGCAGACGCCAGACAGACTAAAGAACACTATTGAGCTCGCGGACGCGTCAAACTATTATATCCCGCTCGTCGCGGAGGAGCTGTTCAGATCGATGGAAGTCATTGAGTTTAGTCCGTTTGGTGCGCTCAGAAGGGATGTCGGTGACGTCCTGCAGATACGTGACTCGACCAATTCCGACTCGCAGGACATACATATGCTGAAGAGGTATGGCGGAAAGTGGATGGTAACGCGTATAAATCACACGTTCGACAAGGCTTCAGGCAAGTTCATGCAGAAGATATATGCCGTTCGTGCTTCAGCTAAACCGGACACATTCCCGCCTAACATGAGCATATCATGACGGAGACAACATGCCAGCATCAATAGACAACATGTTCCCGATGATATACCACGGCGTGTGCCTGGACAACAACGACCCGGAGTCCATGGGTCGCCTGAAGGTCTTCGTGCCTGGCGTGCACCCGCAGGCGCTCGCGTCCAACCCGTCGCAGCTACCGTGGGCGGTGCCGCTCATGCCGCTGTGGGGCGGCTCGTACAAGAACCCGCTGACCGGATGCCTGAACTCCGAGTGCGGTCACACGTCCGTGCCCTTCGTCGAGAAGGAGGCGCCGGTGCAGCCGCTCCCGCCGGTCCCGCCTGCGGGGTCCGTGCCGAAGCCTGACGCGAAGCGCGACCCCTTCCTCGGCGCGCAGCTGGCGGTCTTCTTCACGAACGGCGACCACAACTACCCGGTGTATTTCGGCGCGTTCCAGTCGGGGCCCGGGTGGCTCTCGAGTCACAAGGACCACCACGTCACGAAGACGCGCAACGTCACCGTCGAGGTGGACGAGGGCGCCAAGAGCAAGCTCATCACGATCCCGTCGATCGGGAACGCGACCAGGATAGGCCAGTACCTGTACGGCCCCCCGATGCAGGACGCTTCGACAGGCGCGAGCGTCGTCACGACCGAGCTCCCCACCAGGGTGCACATAGCCGTCAGCAACACGGAGCAGGACGGGGTGTCAGTCAGCATAGAGCTGACCGGCCACGTGAACATCAAGGTCAACGGCGACCTGTACCAGGAGGTCACGGGGGAGAAGATAGAGACCGTGCTCGGGAACTACCACCTCAACGTGTCTGGCGACATGTACACCAACGTGGAGGGTGCTGTCGTGGAGTCCTTCGGCGGCGCGAGGCACGTCCTCAACCGGTCGAGGGTCACGGTCACCAACGCGTCCGACTCGCTCGTCAACAACCTCGGCGACCACAGCTGCAGCACGTACGGCGACCACCAGCTCTACGCCACGGACGGCGTGCGCGTGGCGACCCTCGGCAGGTTCAGGCACTCCGACAACGGGTTCGACGCCATGCACGGCGGCTCGCACACCGAGTACTCCGCGAACGACAGGAACTCGTTCGTCAACGCGTTCGCGCACGAGTACGTCGGGCTCGTGAAGATACACGGCGACGACGGCGACTTCCACATGAGGGGCGGCGTCGTGGGATCCACCAGGGTCGACATGAGCGTCGGCCCCATCAACTCGATAGAGACGAGCCCGACAGTCAACAGGCTGAATTCTGCCGGGTCGATAGTGAAGACGGCGGTCACCGCCGTCGAGAGCAGGATAACGGCTGCCGAGAACAAGGCGACGGCGGTCATGACCGAGCTGGTCACCGGAGACAAGAACACCTCGATAGGGGGGTGGTACGAGAGCACGATCATGGGCGGGCTCACTAACAACGTGCAGGGCTTCTTCGAAGAGCACGTCGCCGGGCCGATGGCGGAGTTCTTCGAGGGCGCGAAGCTCTCGACCATACTCGGCGTGGAGTCCACCGCTAACGCGTCGCTGTCCACCAAGGTCGTCGCGGCCCCGTTCACTGTGTCGTCGTCCGTGACCACGATATCAAGCACCGCTGCCACCACCATAGCCAGCGTGGGTCCGATGGTCCTGCAGTCGGACGCGAACGTTGTGGTCATAGGCAAGCAGATACACCTGAACTAAAGGAGCAAATGTACAACATACACAACAGGCTGAGTCAGGTGCTGACGGGCGAGTTCTACTCGGACGGCGGGCTCCTCCTCGACTTCGAGCAGGCCGAGAGGAACACGTACTACAGGGGGCTCACGGGCATGTTCCCGCCGTTCCTCGAGGCGTACGACGAGTCATCGAACCACCTGTCCGGGATCACCGCCGTGTCGACGACGATACAGTCGGTCGCGGTGTCGGCCAGCACGCCCCTCACCGACGATCAGAAGTCGCTCGTGCTCGAGAGGAACAGGGCGCAGGCGGAGGACTCGCTGAGGCCTCTGCAGGACCTCTACACCTCGTACAACAGGTACGTCGCGACGACGGAGGCGACGCGGGTGATGTCCGCGTCCTCCAACAGGACCGCGCGCTCGAGCTTCGATGTCAACTCGAACAACAACGTATTCCCACAGACGAAGTCTGACTACGTGAGCCCGTTCACGTTCGTCACCACGATGCCGCCCCCGCAGTATTCGGCGGCCCAGACCTCGTTCGACGCCGTCAACAAGGCGCTCGGCGCGATATCGGACTTCGGGAACTACGGTGCCCCCGGCTCGACGTTCGCCAACTACCAGTACGATAACTCCTCGCTCGAGGAGAACATGTCGGCCGCCGCAGACGAGGCGTTCGCCGAGAGCGCCGCGGCGGCGCAGGACAGCGGCCTGTTCGGGCCGACGGACAACCCGCTCCTCAAGCTCGGCGTTGGCGGGAACGCCGTCAGCCTCGACCCGACGAAGCTGCTCAACGCCGTCAACTTCTGCGGCGTCCTCGGGAACGTGGACGCGTTCAAGCTCACGATCAGCGGGATGCTCGGCATAACGCTCGGGAGCGCCCTCTCTGGCGACTTCTGCAAGAGGCTCGACGCGGCGGCGGACGCCGCATTCGAGGAGAGCCCGTACTGGGGCATATTCACGATGTGGTCGAAGTTCCTCAAGACCGTGTACAAGGAGACCAAGAAGGAGATCGAGAAGGTCGAGATCGGGAGCGCGCTCGACAAGGCGTGGGACGGCGTCAGGGCGGAGATGTCGGCCGCGGCCACTCCCTGGGACTCGACGAACGGCCAGCCTGGAGCGTCACTCACGGCCAAGGAGGCAAAGTACAACAAGTGCATGGAGCAGTTCAACAACCGGGTGTACCGGGAGATGTACAAGAAGGCCGTCAAGAAGCTCGAGAGCGAGAACACTAAGAAGCTCATGTACTCGTCGATAAACGCGAAGCTGATGATGTCCACGAACGATCAGATAGCAAAGAGTGCTGAGGCTGAAGCGAAGACTATGCAGCAGGCTTACAAGGGCTCGCTGATGCTCATAGACGGCAAGTACTGCAAGTTCGGCATGAGGGTGCAGCTCGACCACAGCATAAGCGCGTGCAAGATCATCAAGATGCTGGCCGAGGAGGCGCTCTCCGCCGCCCAGGGCAACATCAACCCGACGAGGATGTTCGTGAAGGTCCTCAACGAGATCGCCCCCCTGGACTTCGCGTGCTTCCAGGAGATGATGGACGAGCTCAAGACGGCGATGGAGCTCGGGTCGAGACTCGCCGGAGTCCTGCAGAACCTCATGTCGTCGAACGGCAACTGGCCGTTCGCGGTCGGTTCGCTGACGGACCTGGTCATGCCGGGCGCGACTCTCGCAGGGTTCAACTCCAGCCGCACGCTCAGGCTCATGCAGGCGATGGAGAACAACGACTTCAAGTCCATTTCGGACATAGCCGCCTCGTTCCTACAGACGAACGCGTTCGAGTACGACACCGTGCAGTACCTGCTCAGGGCCATCCAGGACTACGGCAACACCGGCGGGAACGTGCAGGAGCTGATAAGGAACATCGGGTGGTTCCTCAACAATGAGTACAACTTCCAGGTCGACAACAGCAGGTGGGTCGCTGACCAGTTCGGGCAGCTGCAGTACGACTTTCAGGACTCCAACTGGGTCAAGCTGCTGCCGGACACGCAGTTCATCGACTACAACCCGTACTTCACGCGCGCGAGCGAGTACTACCCGTGGCTCGACGACCAGCAGAGGGCGCAGTACAGGGCCGACATACCGCCGGAGTACATCCTGATCCCGCAGGAGAGCAGGTTCATGTACTACTCGAACGACCAGTACTACGGCACGTTCGTCAACCCTGGCGCGCAGGGCGGCGGGGCGAACCAGAGCACGCCTCCCCCGACGTACTCCGACCCCATGCACCCCGGCCGCTCCGTGAGCAACCTCACGAACGAGCAGGTGACCGACCTCATGAACCAGAACAAGGCCCTCATGACCGACCTGTCGGTGTACAGCATGATCTTCAACGTCGACTTCGCGAGCCTGCCGCCGAAGTCCCGCATGCGCTACCTCGCCAGGTACTTCTCGCGGATACTCGCCATACAGCACCAGGGCGCCGTGCACTGGCACGACAAGCTCCAGCAGTTCTCACAGGAGGTCAGGAGGGACATAATCGACCTGCAGAACAGGTTCGAGTTCGAGCTGTTCCTCAGGATGCAGATGCCTTCCGAGATGTTCGCCAAGACGATGACCCAGCTGGGATTCGGCGACCCGAACCTCATCCTCGCCGACGCGGAGTACTTCAACAGCCTCTCTCGGAAGGCGTGGGCGGAGTACGACGCGACCAAGAAGGTGCCGTCCCCTGACGACGAGGTCCCAGACTACGTCAAGAGCGCCATGGACGCGTCCACGCCCCCGCAGACGGGTCCCGCGACGGGGGTGTTCTCGTGAGCCTCGCCATGGCCAACAACCCACAGGTGACGCCGACGCAGGGCACCGTCCTGATAAACGGCGCCAGGGTCAACGTCGTCGGCGACGTGGTGCACATCCCGACCCCTCCCGTACCCCTCGCGCAGTCGAACCCGACCGTGCTCGTCGGCGGCAAGCCCATCGGCACCGACGCGGCGTGGCCGACGGGTCAGCGGACGGTCTTCGTCGGCGGCTCATAAATAACCTGCAACGGGAGGATCCGAGTGTCATCCATAGTCATAAACCTGTCGCAGTACAACAAGACCCCGTCGAAGGACTGGATCTTCAAGGACTACGCCAACCCCCTCTCGACGAAGCCGGACGGCTCCGACATCAGGGACAGCAGGGACTACGCGGCCATCGAGAACTCGCTGACCAACATATTCCTGTTCGTGCCCGGCGAGAACATCGTGTTCCCGGACTTCGGGAACTCGCTGTACAAGTACGTGTATGAGCCGATCACGGCCTCGACGACCGAAGCGATAAAACAAGAAATCCTCACGATATTCAGGCGCTGGGAACCTCGGGTGAGGGTCACCGCGCTCGACGTCGTCGAGATGCGCGACGAGAACATGATATACGTCAAGATGAAGTACACTGTTCCGGTGTTCAACGATGCTAAAATAATGGATTTCAACGTCGGCATAAGGAGGGGCGAGTGATGGACAGGTTCGACGAGATTGTCGACGGCATCCTCTCGGGCAGCGTGGACGAGGGCAGGATAGGCAGGATAGGCGCGGGCATCGCGCTCGGCGCGGCGCTCATGTCATCGCCGGCGGACTCGTCCGAGCTCGCGCCGGTGGTCAAGGCGATAGCGAAGATCGAGTCCAACAACAACCCGAAGGCCGTCGGAGACTCGGGCAGGGCGTTCGGCATCCTGCAGATACACCCGGAGGTCGTCAGCGACTACAACAGGTGGACCCGGTCCAGTCTGAGGCACGAGGACATGTTCGACCCGGCCATCGCCGCGAGGGTCTGCGCGAAGTACCTGGCCGTGTACGGCAGCGCGTACGAGAGGCAGACAGGGTTGAAGCCGACCCCGGCGATACTCGCGAGGATATGGAACGGCGGTCCGTCCGGCTGGAAGAAGTCCGCGACCGACGGGTACGCGGAGCGCTTCAAGGCCTCGTACAGATGACACTCACTCTAAAGGGGATGAACAATGGCTGAGCAGACCTCGATCCTGACCAATAATCCACAGAGATATCTCACGTGGAGCACAAAATCGATTAAGAATTTAGTAAACCTATATCTCTCGGAGTCAGGGGTTTACAGCGATCAGCTATTCGAGGGCTCGAACCTCTCCATCCTCAACAACCTGTTCGCGTTCACGTACGACGCGTCGGTGTTCTACCTGAACAACGCGGCGTCCGAGGCGATGTTCGCCGACGCGCAGTACTACGAGGACATGAACCGCATCGTCAAGCTCCTCAACTACAAGCCGAGGGGCTTCACCACGTCGATAGTCGAGCTCGCGATAACGCCGCCAGCATCGACGCTGTCGACGGACACCTTCGTATTCCCCAGGTACTCGGCCTTCTCGGTCTCGACCTCGAACGGGACTGGACAGTCGTTCTCGGCCACGTACTCGCTCGTCGACGACTTCAGCTTCTCCGTGACCAACGGGACGACCGTCGTCGACGACAGGACCATGGTCCTGCACAACGGCACGTGGCAGCTGTACGACTCTGTGCTCAACGCAGTCGGCGTGCCGTTCGAGACGTTCACCATGTCGAACCTGTCCCTCGCCGACTCGCAGCACCCCGTGTACCTCGCCCACCCCTTCGTGGACGCGTACGTGGAGGACCCCAAGACGGGCGCGATAGAGAGGTGGTCCCGCGTGCTCGACCTGTACGACTCCGGATCCTCCGACAAGCACTACGACGTGAGGGTCGACGAGGGCAAGCAGTACACGGTGAGGTTCGGCGACGGCGTCACAGGACAGAAGCTGAAGCTCGGCGCGAAGGTCTACCTCCTATGGCTCAGGTCTGACGGTCCGGACGGCGCCATCGGCGTCAGGGCCATAGACACCGCGAACCCATCCAAGGCTGGCTCGTTCTCCTCGCTCGGCATCAGGGTCGTCGGGCTCGACCCGCAGTACGTGTCGACGACGCTGATAGGCGGCGACGCGACGTACTCCGACCCGTCCCCTTACGGGTTCGCAAACCCGGAGGCCTCAACCCCCATCTCCGACTTCGAGACCGTCGAGGAGATGCGGCAGGCTGCCCCGAATTTCTTCAGGATGCAGGGCAGGCTCGTGACGGCGCAGGACTACGAGCAGTTCGTGCTCGCGAGCCACGTCGGGAACAAGGAGATACTCGACGTCAGGGTCCAGAGCAACTCCGACTACATGAGGGACTTCCAGCAGTGGCTGTACTCGTACGGCAGGCTGAGCCCGGAGATCGCCTACTACAGCTACAGGTACGCCGACTCGTGCGACTTCAACAGCGTCTACGTCTGGCTCAAGTCGTCGAGCAAGTCGGGCGCCCCGGTCTCGTTCAGCACGAAGGACGCGGTCCTCAACGACGTGTCGAAGCTCAAGACGCTCACCACGGAGGCCGTGCTGCTCGACCCGATACTCGTGGCGTTCACGCCGTTCTGTCCGACGGCGACGGCCCCCACCTGGTCGCAGATCTCGGCCACCGGGTACTTCGACAACGACAGGATAGTCCTCGTCAGGGACAGGAACTCGCTCGTCTCGGTCGAGTCGATACGCAGGAAGGCGTACTCCACAGTCTCGGACTTCTTCCTGGTGACGAACAACAGGCTCGGCGGCACCGTCGACCTCGGGGTCCTGCTCGGCAAGCTCCTGACGATAGCTGGGGTCAAAGAGGTCAGGACCGTCAGGTTCTCGGCCGACGGGGTGACGCCCACGAGCGTGTTCTCGGGCCTCTCGTTCGGCGTGTGGACGCCGCTCATCCTGCGCGGCGCCGACTTCGTGACGTCCAACGGGGCCGTCGGTCTCAGGGCCTTCCAGTTCCCGTTCCTATTCGAGCAGTCCAAGATACTCAACAGGATCGTGGTCCAGTCGGAGAACTTCAAGCTGAACAACGTGGCATACTGAGTCTCCAGGGCGCCCCCGACCGGCCATAAATAATCGTTCGGAGCCGCAAGCAGAACAACCGGAGACCACACCCGATGCCAGGACCGCCGACAAGCTCGAACGCAAAGCCATTCAGCTACGACTTCGTACAGCTCCCAGGGGGCACTCCCCTCGCGAGCAGGACCGGCCAGATGGCGTCGCGTACGCAGCCAGGCTTCCTGAGCACGCTGTCTCAGTCCCCCTCGTCCAACCTGACCGGCGTGTCGCTGTCCGAGTACGGCGCCCGCGTCGTCCTCGAGGACATCAAGGACTCGATATTCGTCAAGGCGAAGAACCTCAGCGGACACAGCTACGCGGTGCCGGGCGACGTGTCCGGCGTGTTCGGCTTCGTCAGGGGCGTCGACAGGGGCACGAAGCAGGTGATGGTGAGGGGCCTGCAGGCCTCCCCGGACGACGCCTCGACGGCGAGGGTGTCCGTCGACGTCGTGTCCGGAGCCACCCCCTCGACGCACCAGTCGCTCGTGCTGACGTACAACGGCAGGAACACGACCGAGTGGGAGAGGCGCCGCCGCCTCGACACGCAGCTCGAGGGCGGCACCATCGAGCAGTCCTCCAGCTTCCCCGCGGCCACGGCGTGGGACCTCAGGCACGGCGCCCACCTCGGCAAATCCATACCAGACTCTTACCTCGACTACGACACCGACGGCGAGGTCGCCACGTACTATGCGAACGGTCCGACGAGCGACTCGTGCAACATCAGGCTCTACACCGGCGGCGACAGTTCGTGCCCAGCGACGTCAGGCTGCGCACTCGCCATAGCCAAGATAGTCGTGAGGGTCGGCAGGGACCAGGCGTGGAGGGTCGGCGGTCAGAGGGTGTACGTCGTCGCGACGGAGACCGACTGGACGCACCCTGAGGTGCTTGGGTGGTTCGAGACCGTCACCGCGGCCGATATCGCGGTCGCCGGCGAGTGCGTGCCGTTCCATGCCGTGGGCGACCTCTACAGGTTCGGCTACTCCTGGCACGACGGTTCCGTCTCGATAGCCCTCAGCGCCTCCGACCTTGCTGTGCACAGGTCTGCAGGCAACAACCTCAACGCGATCGACCCGCAGGGAAGGTTCGAGGGTGGTTTCGAGGTCAGGGTGTGGTACGACAGGCTGTGCGCGGGAGAGTCCGACCCGGCTCCCGTGGCAGGCGCAGCGTACGCGCTCCCAGACAGCAGGAACTACCTGGTCGACGCCGTCCCGCTCTCCGCCTTCGTGTTCCCACCGTGGGCTGGGAGGGCGACGCCCGACGTGTCGCTCGTGTCACCCTTCAGGTCGCAGCCGATATCGATCACTCCATCTTCCACCGGCTACAGGCTCTCGGGATGGGTGACCGACCAGCACGTCTCAGCCGGGTGCATGGAGTGGGTCGTCGACGACGTGACGACTATGTCCAGCATCATGACCGGCGCCTTCGTGACCGACGCGCTATCATCGAACGCGCTCTACCACGCCGGCTGCGCGCCCTCCGCGACCGTCAGTGCCGTGATGGCGAGCGGCCTCCGCAGGTACTGGCGCTCGAAGAACGGCGGCACGATCCTCGCTCCTCGGAGCGTCGTCTCGGGGACCGAGCGTCTCTCTTACACGCACCCCTTCTGCGGGTACCCCGTCTCGAAGCAATCCGCCCCCTGCGAGTACTTCACCTCTGGCTGGATCGATCCCAACAACGACAACGAGCGCAACAGGATACTCTTCTACAACTGGGGCGTCCTCGGCCCCGTCGACTCGAACGGGTGCAGCGGCGTGGTCCCGTCGCTCGTGCCACTCACGGCCGTCCCGTTCTCCGGGTACCAGTGGTGCGGCTTCTGGGAGGTCGAGGACGTGTCGGGGTACAGGCAGGGTTACCAGCAGATGGAGGACCCAGTCGACACGACGAACAGCCTCGAGGGTTCCGACCCGCTCATATCGATCAGGCCGCCAGAGCAGTACGAGCGCGAGGACTACGACGGCAGGCTCAGCGGCGTCGGCCAGCCGATACACTGGCGCACGATATGGAACAACGCGTACTCGACGGCGGCAGGCCCCTCGTCGGTGTTCTGCGTGCAGCCGTTCGACCTGGCTGGGTACACCTCTGTGTCGACGTGGTTCAGGTGGTCGCCTGACGTGTCCGGCGACTGCTCGAGGGACAGGGGCTTCCTGTTCGGCGGCGCAGGCCAGAGGGAGGTGGGCTACTGGAACGGCGAGATGGTGACGAGACTCGCGAACATGCCGAAGACGGCGCCGAACCCGTGGAAGAAGGACAGGCAGCAGACCGTGTTCCCGACGAGCAACCCGAACGTGGGCTGGACGGGGAGCGAGTTCTGGATAGCCGGCGGCGCGACGGGCGACGGTAACGTCCACAACACGTTCATGTTCAACCCCGACACGTCATCGTGGGAGGTGGGTCCGCTGATGCTCGGCGGCAAGGCTGGCGACGTGACGCGGGGCGCATGCGCGACGATGTGGCACCACGACGACGTCGCCGGCTCGCTCACCGGTCGCTGCTGGTACTACCCGGTAGTGCTCGGCGGGTTCGACGAGGATGGGTTCACGCGGAACCTCACCTACTTCGACGCGTCGATACAGTCGATAGTGTTCCAGCCGAGGTTCCTCACGCACCCCCTCGGCAGGACGAGGGCCGCCGACCTCTGCGGGGACATGTACGTCATGGGCGGCATGGGCCACAGCAGCTGGGGCAGCACGATGAGCAGGATGGTCGTCAACGACGCTGCCGTACCGGTCCCCGGCGCGCAGGTCGTAGGGGCCGACGTCGGCTCCAACTTCCCGTTCACCACGCCCAACCCGTCGTACGTGTTCTCGACGCTCGGCGACCTCAACTACAGCATCGACGGGTGCGCGTGCGGCGCGTCGTCCGAGGGCGTCGTCTTCGAGTTCAAGAAGTACGCGTCGCTCCCGACGGACCCGCTCACCACGACCCCGCCGGACCCGTACTCTGGCCCCAGCGGCGTGCTGAGCGCCGAGATGCCGCACATGGTCGCCGCGTGGAAGTTCGACCCCGGCCAGGCCCTCAGGGACTGCGTCGGGCAGAACAACCTCACCTACAAGGGGCGCAAGCGCCGGAAGACGGAGGCCAACTTCCTCAGCGGCGACGTCGACGTTGTGCCAGGCGTGTCCGGCTCGGAGTTCACCCCCGCCGACGAGCGGCAGGCGGGGTACGAGAGCTACTACATCAACGGCGGCGCGCTGGCGCTGTCGGGCAAGGAGACGCTCTACGCGTTCGACGACGCGGCGCTCAACCCGAAGCAGGGTCTGGTGATATCTGTCTGGGTCAAGCCGACGCCCCCCTCGGAGATCGGCAGGAGGGAGACGGAGCGGTGCGTCGTGTTCAAGGGGGCGAGCGCCGGCAGCTTCGCGTACGGTCTGTCCCTGGTCTATCCGAAGTTCGCGACGACGAGCAGCGCGAAGGTCAAGTTCACCGCCAAGATGGTCCGCGAGGACAAGCGCATGCAGAAGACGTACGTCATCCAGACCGGCCTGGCCTCGAAGAAGAAGAGAGACCAGGAGTCCGTGATAAATGCCGGTTGCGTGGTCCCGCCGAACCAGTGGACGCACGTCATGGCCGTCATGGCGCCGCGCTCGGAGCTGTGCGACAACGAGTGCGTCGACTACGGGTACATGGGCATCTACGTAAACGGCGTGCTTCAGAAGATCGAGGATCGATCCGGCAAGAACTCGGCGTGCAACACGAAGTACTGCGCGTACGTCCTCGACGCCCCGAAGGGCAAGGCCTTCGCGATAGAGTACAACACGTGCGTGCTGTACGACCTGTACGACTACGACAAGACCGACACGACGTCGTCGGACCCGGACAACAAGCGCGTCGGGGGCGGCAGCATCAACTACTACCTGAACGACGAGAGGGGCAAGTTCTGGGTCGGCTCGAGGGCCAACTCCAGGAAGTTCGACGGCTGCATCGACGAGCTGTACATCTGGGGCGACGTGACGTTCGACGGCACCGGAATGGCGCCGGACAGCGACGACTTCACGTCGTCCGTCAACCCGACCAGGTTCGCCGGCGCGCTCGCGCCGACCCCAATAAACGCGACCGCCTCGCTGTTCAACGGGCTCCCTGGTGGGGACACCGGCACGTTCCACGACAACTTCCTCAGCGGCGAGGTGAGCGGCATGGCCCAGAGCCTCGGCCCGACGAGGGACTTCGGCACGCTGTGGACAAAGACGCTCGCGAGCGCTGACTGCGCGGTCACCAGGTACCCCACGGCGCCAGCAAAGTACACGTTCCTGAGACAGTTCATGAAGAAGGGCGCGATACCCCCGACGGCCAGCCTCCAGCTGACGATCAAGGCGGGATCCCAGACGTACAACACCGAGTACACCATCTCGAATGCGCCAGCCGGGTACGAAGCGTACAACGGAGCGTACCCGTACGACAGCGTCGACGAGGGAAAGTGCCTGTACAAGAAGCCTGCCGATCCGGGCAATCCAGACCCCGAGTATCAGAAGGACCACTACATATTCTTCAGCGGTGCACAGTGGGGGATATCAGACGGGGCGGTAACATGCTGGGTGAACGACACCCTCGTCGACAACACGAACAGGAACGAGCGCATAGACGCGCCGACGTCGGACTGGTACACCGTCATCCCCGGCATAACGGTCCCGACCGTCGCCGGATCTGCGACGGCCACCCGAGGCGGCATGAAGGTGCTGAGGGCATCGATTGGCGAGGCCCTGACGACATCCGCGACTCCGAAGATGGCCGCCAGCCCGTTCATGCTCACGTTCAACGACGGGGCGGACGACGGCTGCGCGATCGCCGCCGGCGGAACGGCGACGACTGACGTCGTGACCTTCTCCATCGACCCGGAGAAGGCGTACGTCGTCGCGCTGGACCTCGACGCCGACGCGAGCCAGGCCTCGCCTGGGCTGTACAGCACGCAGATGGTGGGCTACGAGTCGAACACCGGATTCAACGCGTTCAGCGCGTACGACTCGACCGCGTCCAGCGACTACGATGCCACGCACGCCGCCCCAGACGATTTCAGCCCGCTCACCGCCAACCGCGTGTACGCCGTCACGGCAGTCAACGGCGTGACTGTGTCGCCCCTCGCCGCGTTCCTCTTCGAGACCGAGAGCAAGGACGTCGACCCGTCCATATACTCGTTCTGCGCCAAGGGCAAGAAGACCTCGGCCGGATCGGGCGGGTACCTCCCGAGGAACAGGTACGTCGCGGTCAAGTTCGACAACCACGAGCCGACCGTCGGCGGCAACCCGATGTGGACGGCGAGCGCGTACGACGTGCCCCCGAACTGCAGACACCTCCTCGACGCAGCGAAGGGCTGGGCGAGGCCCACCGCTGCGTACATCGACCAGAAGATAGTCCTCGTCGGGCACCAGTTCAGGGACGGCCACAACATAGTCACGACCATAAGCTGCGTCGACGACAACGGCGGGGTGATCCCCGAGATCGACAGGGTCTTCACGACCGTCGACATCTCGTCGGACTACAGGCTCAACGCGAACGGCAAGTACGCCAAGGCAAACTACGTAGTGTTCGGGTGACGTGACATGCCCTTCGACCCAATTCCAACGTCCGCCCAGGTGGCGGTAGACTACGTCCCCGTGTACGACCACCGCCTCGGCCTGACGGTTGGGCACTCGCACGTGATAAGCCTGACGGGGATAGACCTCAAGGCCCTGGGCGCCGTCGCGACGTCGGACTTCACGGCGTACACCGGGTACGTCGAGACGCAGCTCACCGGGAAGCTGGACTCGAGCGTCTACGCGACCGCCTCTGGAGCGTGGCAGTCCACGTACGCCACGGTCGCCGCCAACAGCGCGCAGTGGGCTGTGTCCGGCACGTCCGGCGCCTCCTCGTACGCCGACCTCATGTACGTGTCCGGACAGGTGAGCGGCAAGCTGCCCACGAGCGTGTTCCAGGCGTACACCGGGCACGTGGAAGCCGAGCTCGCCTCGTTCTCGTACGACCTCACGGTGCTGTCGGGCTTGGTGTCCGGCGACACCGCGTTCGTCACCGGGTTCACCTCCGCCGACGTGCAGTCGGGGATGCTGACGCTCGCCCACAACCTCGGTCAGCGGGTCGTCAGCGTCGTCATATCGGACAACGGGTACGAGGTCAAGCCGAACGAGGTCAACTTCGCGTCGACGTCGAGCGTCGTCGTCGACCTCGCGTACATGCCGGTCACCGGCAGCTGGACGGCGCTCGTCATCAAGGGAGCCGCGGGCGGGGGGACGGTCATCGTGGAGTCGAGCGGCAAGCTCGACAGGAGCGAGTTCCAGTCGTACTCGGCCTCGGTCTGCGCAGACATACTCAGCCTCAGCGCCGCGATCTCGGGGGGCGTGTCGTCCTCCGTAAATATAGACGGTGGGTTCGCCGCGTCCGTGTACGGCGGCGTGTCGGCGGTAGACGGAGGGGGAGCTTAATACATGGCCAGCAAGATACAGTTCAGGCGCGACACGTCGGCGCAGTGGTCGGCGGTCAACCCGACGCTCGCTCAGGGCGAGTTCGGCCTCGACCTCGACACGATGAGGTTCAAGCTCGGCACCGGCGCGCTCGCGTGGAGCCTGCTGCCCTGGTACACCGCCGACACGGCGTCCCTGAGCGCAGCCATATCAGGGAAGCTCGACGCGAGCGTGTACCAGTCAGCTTCCGGAGCGTGGGAGTCCACGTACTCGACAGTCGGCGCCAACAGCGCGCAGTGGGCTGCTGGCACGTCCGGCGGGGCGGCGCAGTCGGACCTGCTCTACGTGTCGGGACAGGTCAGCGGCAAGCTCGACGCGAGCGTGTACCAGTCAGCCTCGGGCGCCTGGGCCAGCGCGTACTCGACTGTCGCGTCCAACAGCGCGGCGTGGAGCTCGACGAGCGTGTACGACGCCACATTCACCTCCGCGAGTTTAGTCGGCGGCATCCTGCCGGTGACGCACAACCTCGGAAGGAAGTACGTCGTCGTGACGGTGGTCGACTCCGACAACAGGATCGTCGTGCCCAGCGACGTGACGTTCTCCACCACCGGCGTGCTGAGCGCCGACCTGACGGTGTTCGCTGGAATGTCGGGCACGTGGAGCGTCCACGTCTTCGGCAAGATGGACGCTAGCGCGTACGCTGGGACGAGCGGCTCGTTCTCGGAAACGACGAGCACAGTCGCGGCCAACAGCGGAAGGTGGGAGTCGGCGTACTCGACGACCGCGGCGAACAGCGCCGCGTGGGGTGCCGCACCCTCTGGCATCGTGTACACGGGGACGGCAGAGAGGACGGTCGGCGGCATCTCCGAGGGTCAGTCGTTCTCCGGCGCCACGATGTCCGAGATGTGGGACGCGCTCATAAAGCAGGAAAAGTTCCCCACGCTGGTCAGCCCGTCGTCCACCTTCACGTCCACGGTCGAGGGCTACAGGGAGGTCGGCGGGGCGATCGCGTCCATAGCGTTCGCGTCGTCGTTCTCGAGGGGCTCGATAACCCCACAGTACACGGCGCTCTCGCCACTCAGGTCTGGCCCCCCGAACGCGCACCAGTACACGGGCACAGGCCTCGCGAGCGTCTCGACGTCGTCGCTGACCGACTCGCAGACCGTCACCGGGTACACCGTCCTGATAAACGGGCAGAGCTGGCAGGGCAGGGTCGCGTACGACGACGGCGTCCAGCCGAAGTCGAGCTACGGGAACGACTACAGCACGCCGCTCGCCGCGGGTAGCACCTCGTACGTGACGAGGACGATCACAGGCGTGTACCCGTACTACGCGTCCACCGCGACCATCGGGACGATGACGAAGCAGGCGCTCGCGTCCCACAGCTCGTCGTACGTCCAGACGAACATGGTCGCCGAGGACGACTCCAGCAAGCAGGAGGCCGACTTCCCCGCGGCGTGGAGCGCGATAACCGGAGTACAGTTCTACAACACGATCAACTCGACGTGGGAGTGGATTGGCGGCAGCAAGGCCAACAGCCTCCTCACGTTCGACGCCGGTGCCACGACGTACTCGATCCAGGGCAGCACCATAAACTACACGACGTACACGAACAACGGGTCGAAGAGCGGCGCGCGGCAGCTCAGGTGGTACACGACGTGACGACTTCCAGATGGATAAATACGCGCGACAACAACTCAACAGAGGGCTGAAATAGTGGCTAGAGAGAAGGGCACAGTTTCGTTCTCGGCCAACTTCGAGGCCCAGAAGGCGTCGCCGGTCGACGCCAGGATGCTATGCGGCGCGAAGTCGGACCTCACCACCGCCTCGACGTGGCAGGCCAACGACGGCTCGACGTACGCGTACGTCGGCATGGTAGTCTCGGTGGCAGGCGACCCGACGCCGTCCAACGACGGCGTGTACAGGCTGGCCTCGCTCCCACTCTCAGCCGAGTCGAGCTGGGCCTCCGTTGGATCTTCGCCAGACGCCGTCACCGGTCCCCTGAGCGCCACGGCCGACGCGCTCGTGGTCTTCTCAGACACCACCGGCAAGCTCGTCAAGGCCTCGTCCGCCATACCGAACGGAACCACGGCGACGACGCAGTCCGTGGGGAACAACAGCACGCTCGTGGCCACGACCGCTTTCGTTCTCGCGAACGCCGCGGCTGGATCGGGCGATGTCGTCGGACCCTCCGGCGCGACAGACGGGACGATCCCGCTGTTTGACACAGCCACCGGCAAGAAGATCAAGGGCTCGGCCTACACGCCGGGCAGCTTCGAGGCGGCCAACGCCAACATCCAGAGCCACATCTCGAATACGACCAGCGCGCACGGACTGACTATCGCGAATGTCACGAACGCGGGCAACACGTTCAACGGCGCGAGCCAGCTCGTGCAGCTCACGGCCGCCGCCAAGTACCCGGCCCTGGACGGCAGCCTCATCACAAACCTCGCCGGAGCGTCCAGCACCTTCAACATCACCTACGCGGCCCACGGCCTGACCACAGGCGCGCTCTCGCCGGTGGTTCCAATCGCCAGGGTAGGCTCATCCTACGCGCAGGCCAAAGCCGACAGCGCGGCCAATGTCGAAGTCATCGGCGTGGCCATAGAGGCCGTCGACGCGAGCACGCTGAAGATCCAGCAGACTGGCACGATCACGCGCACGGCCCATGGCTACACAGGGCCCGCCATCTGGCTGTCGGACGCGACCTCAGGCCTCCTGACAGAGACGGCTCCCACGACCGCCGGACACTTTCTCAAGCCTATCGCCAAAGTGATAGGCGCGAACACGCTTGAGATCGTGGACTATCCGGCGACGGAGATCGTGGCCACGGGCGTGTACAGCACGACCTTCACCAGCACCGACTCGCGCATAACGACAGGCGTGCTAACAGTGACGCACGGACTCAGGCAGCGGCCCCTGTTCGTCTCGATGATGGACGGCTCGGCCAGCCCGGTGGACATCTATCCCGGCGTTGTGTACACCAGCGACGACGTCTTCACGGTCGACCTGTCGGCCTTTACGATCACCGGCACGTGGACGCTCGTCGCCAGCAAGGGCGCTGGGGCGGCTGTGGCGTCTGTGGCGTCTGGCGGGATGTGGACGCTTGTTAAGAGATGGAGTCCGTCCACCGCGTCGACATCATACACGTTCTCCGGTTTGAACGGCGATGTGGATCGCAGATACAAGATCGTGACACACATGATCAACGGAGCGGTCGGCCCGACAGGCTTTGACGCGGTGTACGCCAACTCCGACAACAACAGCGCCAACTACAACGGCTACTGGTTACAGACGGACGGATCAGGTAGTGGAGCGATAGCCGGATGGTGGACAGTATACCAAGAGTCCGCCACGGTGGTAGCAGACAGCGCGGTGGAGATTTTTGCCAAAACTGGGTTCAACAGACAGTCTCAAGGGCAAGGCATGCGCTCGAACTCCTCAGGAGTTATAACTATATCCGGTACCGCTTTTGGCATATGGAAGAACTCGTCCTCCAACATAACTTCGCTAACCTATCAGTCGCGCACTTCGAATGGAATCGGAGTCGGAAGCTACATCGAACTCTGGAAACTGGCGCAATAAGGGAGCACCCATGATAACCAATAATATCAAGACATCGAAGCTGACGCCGTTCTCGGATGGAGCGGCCTCGCTTGTGATGACCAAGGCCGACGGTACTACGCCGGTGCTGTCGCTCAACACCTCCACAAGCGTTGCTACACTCGCCGCCGTTCCAGCCCTCCCATCTCAAACACAAAAGTATTTCCTCGCCGCACCCAACGCCGCCGATGGTGTTCCTTCGTTCAGGGCTATCGTGGCTTCAGACGTTCCCGCCCTGTCCTACGAGCCAGTGATATCTCCCAAGCTCACCGCCTTCAATAAGAACTACGGCACCACCGCCACAGACGTCAAGATGAACGGGACGCAGGGGGTGGGGAGCATCGACGCCATCGCCCGCATAGACCATGTCCACCCCGTCGATACATCAAGACAGGTGGCGGGAAGCTATGAGACCGCCTTCACCAACCTCGCATATAGCAAGTTGCCGACAGGCGGAGGAACGTGGGGCAATGGTGGAACTTTACGATTGAATACCGAAGGATCAGCGGGCGACGGGAATAGGTTGTTATGGTTATCCCAAACCACAAACGATTACGCAGCAAGTATATTGATGACTGGGAAAAATAGTAGCGGCACAGATCATCATGTGCTGTTGTCTGCTGGTAATGATGGGAATTTTTATATTGGAAAACCTGGTGAATATGCATATTCTGGAGCCAAAGCGCTGACTATAACGAACGGCGGCAACGTCGGCATCGGGTGTACGCCTGCATCTACCATAAAATTAGACGTTGCTGGCAATGCGAGAATTCTTGGGACAGGAATAAATAATGAGGGTGACGCTAACGACATCGCCATATTCACCAACACCGCAAACTATGGAGCTGATGTTGGGGCAAGTATAAAATTTGTGGCTAACTATAACACTGGCTCAACACCAGCCGGGTTCGCAACGATAGGAGGAGTAAAAGAGAATGCAACTGGTGGTAATTACGCTGGTGCTCTTCGCTTCTTGACACGTGTTAGCGATGGAAATTTGACTGAGAAGATGCGCATCACGAGCGGCGGCAATCTTGGCTTGGGGTGCACTCCTTCCCAACTCCTTGAACTTAACGGAGCTTCATCGCCCTGTTTGTTGATTAAGGACACGACCAACAACGTAATTTCATATCTATATGCTGACGATAGTTCTGGATATGTCGGCACGGCGTCTAATCACGATTTCAAAATCAAGACAAACGACACGGTAAAAATGACGATAACGAGCGGCGGCAACGTCGGCATCGGGTGCACGCCTTCGACCTTATTTGAAGCATCATCCGACGCTGGAGCCATCCATCGGCTATCGTCAAGAAACACTGGAGCTCAGGATGCTGAGACTATCGGGAAAATAGAGTTTTGGTCGGCGGACGGCGATAGGGCTGCGTTTGGCGCGAATATCGGAGCCTACGTGTGGGCGAAACAAGAGGCAGACGGGAACAATGGCAGGCGCACCTGCCTACTTTTTGGAACAAACGACGTCAATGCGGCGGCTGCTACGGCAATGACGATAACGGGTGGCGGCTACGTCGGCATAGGCACAACATCTCCTGGAGCGCCGCTTGAGGTGAACGCCACTGGCGAATGTCTCCGTCTTGACGGTGCGGCGAATCAGAATAGAAGCATGTATTTCCGTTATATAGGCACAGGTACGGCTAAAATACACGCAGATGGTAATTTCGAGATAGGAACCAGTGCCGCATATCCTCTCTATTTCAAGACAAACGCTTCAACCGCTATGACAATTCTTAACGGCGGCAACGTCGGCATAGGGTGTACGCCGACTAAACTGTTGCACTGCGAAGTACCTCATGCGATTAACCAAGATAACGAAATTCGCATAGGTTCAACGGCAGGTGGCATCTTTTACGGACTTGGTTTGAACTATCAGATAAATAGCGCGGGAACACCTGCGAGAAAATTGGTGGAGTATAACGATGGGACTAAATTCGAGACAATGACGTTTGCTCTTGGCAACGTCGGCATCGGGTGCACGCCTGGATACCAGCTCGAGCTTTCCACCGACTCCGCGGCTAAACCCAGATCCGACCATTGGACGATATCGTCTGACGCGAGGCTCAAGCAGGACATTGCGGACATTGTTGATCCGCTGTCAAAGCTGCTGTCGCTCAAAGGACGCACGTTTAAATGGATACCCTCCGAGCGTTCCACGCAGGGGGCGAACACGCAGATGGGGTTCATCGCGCAGGAGGTTGAGACGGTGTTTCCCGATTGGATAGGATCTAACAACAAGGGAACGAAGAACATAACCAGCGTTGGTATGGACGCTCTTGTCGTTGAATCAATTCGAGCGTTGAACGCCAAGATAGAAGCCCTTGAAAACCGCATAAAAATATTGGAGGCCAAATAATGAAGTACATCCAAAAAGTTTTGACCGACGCCGAGGGCTACGAAGTATCCTGCCATGTGGCGCTTGAAGGCGGATTCAATCTCGTGGCCAGCACCGCCTCGCTCACAGTGAAGGGATGGAAAGACGTTGCCGCGTTCAACGAGGGCAAGTCCCCCAAACTAACCAACAACGTCGCCGTAGACCTGCTTGTCATAACCACGACATGCGGCGATCTGCCAGCGGAGACGACGGTCTACGAGGCTCTATGGATCGTCATGGCGACGAGGCTCGTGTCCGATCCCGATGGCGTGTTCTATGGAGGCGTGATAGCGGACACGGATGAGTTGCCGGAGTGACGCATGTGCTGACAGGCGTGGAGCCTGCCTGAGATTTTCCAACGCGTTGGAAAATTCAGCGCACGCCCGGCCGCCGCCGAGTCTATATTAAGTGAAAGACAACAGGAGCCTGGACCATGCCTATAAGCAACACCGGATCGCCGCTTCCACCCACCCTGGGCCACGGGGGCGAAGTCCTCACCGTGGACGCCCTGACCCTGCATCCCGAGTGGGCGCCCGGCGGCAGCGCGGCCGACGCCATGAAGTACAAGGGCAACCTTGACGCGTCAGGCAATCCGCTCTACCCGGCCGCCACCGCGGGCTGGGTCTACGGTTTTAGTTCAGACGGCAAGATAGGCGGCGTCAACGGCACGGCCGTCAAGGCCATGATAACCGCCGTGGGCGAGGACGCTGAAACAGTGATGAGCAATGCTACCACGTTCGGCGGCTGAACAGGAGCCTGTCCCGGCTGCATAAATAGGACAGGATGAGAACCTTCGACCCAACAAAACCGTACGACCTCGTCGTCCAGTACGCCACCGAAGGCCAGTTCGGCGCGTGCTCGGGCTTCACGTCCGTCGCCCCATACGTCAGGCCCCTCACGCAGGCGTCCTCCGCCCTGCTCGTCGACGAGAGGGGCGTCAACGACTGGGTCGCGTCCCTCCCCCTCCCCTACCTGTCGGGCAGGAACCTCCAGTCAGCGCTCGCGACCTCGGCGACAGTCTTCGACTCCACCCCCTCCAAGAACGCGCTCTGGTTCAGGTCCGTCGCGATGTCCGGCGCCGTGGTGCCGGTCGACTCTGGACTCCAGGACCTCGCGCAGCTCTACTCGAACGTCAGGACGATGCCGGCCCCGACCACGCAGCTGTCCGGCATCAACGCGAACGGCGGCAGGCGCTACGAGGCGACCAGGGTCAGGGGCGGGGACTTCAGCTACGACTACGTCGGCGAGGCGACCGGCGGCATACCGGTCCTCAGGAGCTGGCGCAGGGGCTGCGCGGTCCAGAAGGTCGTGTGCTGCCAGCGCGAGGCCTTCACCTACCCCTCCTCGGACGACTCGCAGTGCGTTGCCATGTCGGCCGGCATGTTCACCGAGCTCGGCGTCGGCATCGCCGGCGGCTCCAGCACCGTCGCGTCCCTCGTCGGGATAGCGGGCCCCATCAGGTCGGTGTACGACGCTCCGGGGGCCGTCCGGCTCCTCGGCGTGCAGTACGGGCCGATGCTCTCCGGCTGGGCGTCCGACTACTGCAGGGCCTCGTCCCTCGGCGGCTGGGTGTCGGTCGCCGACCAGACGGACTGGGTCAGGGCCAACAGCGAGAACGGTCAGATCACCGACGGCGTCGAGACGCTCAGCCCTGTCATGGCGTCAGGCGCGAGGATGAACAGGGTCGACTCGTACGGCGCAGACCAGCACCCAGGCGCGTTCGTCGACTACGGATATGACGCAGGGACCGGCGTGGGCACCGGCCTCGACGGCGCCGCGAAGATAACCGTGCCCGGCGCCGACTACGTCGAGTACCCGGTCGACACGCCGAACACCCCCGAGACCAACAGGTTCTCCTTCGAGCTCGACATCATGTTCGGGGATTCCGAGACGCACCTGGTCACGGTGTACACCGACGACGGCTCCGGCGGGAAGGGCTTCTACGCGACGATAGACTCGGCCGGGACCGTCAGGGACCAGGGCAACGGCGTCGTCATGGTCGGCGACCTCTCCGACAACGAGTGGCACCACCTCGTCGCGACGACCGAGTGCGCGGCGTTCGCGACCCCGGTGACTGACTCTGCCAGGAGGTGGACGCTGAGCGTCGACGGCCGGACGGCCCCGATCGCGTGCTACGGCTCGCTCGGCGCGCACAGGAGCGTCGCGAGGGTCGTCGTGCAGGACTCGTCCGTGGGGACGGACTCCTGGAACAGGGTCTACGTCGACAACTTCGGTGCGTACGAGGAGCGCGCCCTCGCGTCCTTCGCCGGTTCGGAGCTCTCTGGGGGCGTCGTGACGCCGACGACTGACGCCTCCGCCGTCGGGTGCTTCAACCTCAACGGGACCGCCGACAGCCAGGGCATCGCCGACATCTACGTGTTCTACGACGAGGACCTGGAGGGGATCAGGGGGTGCAAGACCAACTACTTCGGGGGTCACCCGTCCAGCCTCGACTCCGTCCTCTCGAGCGTCGAGCGCCTCAGGCACGACGTCGGGGCCTGCGCGTCCCTCAGGGGCGAGCTGCTCGTCCGGCGCGCCCAAGGCGCGTGCCTGGCGCACGGCGACAGGGCGCTGCATGTGTTCGGCGTCGCCACCGCCGGCTCGAGGGCGTACGGCATCATCAACCCAAACATAGCCGAGGACTTCGACTGCATGACCGACACGGCGTCGGTCGCCGCCGGCTTCGCCGTCCCCCTGGGCGTCACCGCGCACCAGTACTACGGCGCGAGGTGCGCGAGCGTGTCGGACGGGGTGTTCGGCCTCGCGCAGCTCGGCATGTTCGGCAGGTACACAGCCGGCGCGTACCCCGCCTCCATCGTGGAGGACATCGCGTACCCGTCAGCCTTCTCTTCGACCGCCAACAGGTCTGTCGTGTATCGGTTCGGGCTCGCGGCATCCACCGTCGCCGCCCTCCCGTGGGTGTACAACGACACGACGAGGGGCAAGGCATCCCAGTGCTGGGTCCTCGCCTCGCCGTCGAGCAGCTCCGTGTACTGCTTCGGGGGCAAGTCGCCGAGCGGCACTGGGTCGGTCGCCACCTCGGACTTCTCGAGGGCCGTCGAGCGGATAGACCTGCCGACCATGACGTTCTCCTCCACGAGCTCGACGATCTCGAGGGCTGTCGAGGGCGCGATGGGCTGCAGCTCCTGCACGAGGGCGTGGGTCGCTGGCGGCACCGGCGCGTACAACAACCAGTCGTCGTCGAACCGCGGCCTCGGGTGCAACGTCGTGTGGACGCTCGACTACGCCACCGGCACGGTCAGCTCCCCGTCGGCGAGGCTGCCGCAGCCGAGGGGCCACGGCGTCGCCACGACCCCCCTGACGCTCGACGAGGGATACTTCGCGGGCGGGGGCGACCTCAACTACAACAACCCGTCGGCGCACGACGACGTGACCATAGTGGACTTCACGACCGACACCGCGTGCGTGAGGTGCGAGACCGCGCTGAGGGTCGCGAGGGTGGGACACACGGGGTGCGCGATATGAGGGACTTTCAATGAGCAGTATGGTGAGGAAGTACGCGTCGTCGACGACGTCCGGCGTTGCGCCGAGGTACGCAGGCTACCTGAGGGGGCTCGACAGGGCCAGCAGGGACCTCGTGCCGTCCGAGAGGGCGATCATGAGGTCGTTCTCGGCGGAGGTGTACGTGCCGACGGTGGACCACTCGACCCCGGAGGGCGTGTCGTTCTACTCCGGCATCAGGACCGAGGTGGCGGGATCGCCGGCGTCGTCGGTGTTCTGGTACAGGCCCCTCGCCGTGTCTGGCGACTACGCGTGGCTGACCGGCGACGCCTACGCGGCGACGGTGCTCACGTCGTCCGAGGGCGAGTACATATACGAGGACCCGAAGTTCTACAGGACCGTGTGCCAGGGCGGCTCGAGGTGCGTGACGGTCGCGGCGACGGAGTACGAGGCGACGAGGCAGTCGCTCAACGGAGCCGTCACGGGCCTCACCATCATGAGCGCGACGTCAGGGACGCTGCTCGCCAAGACGGTGATATCGCAGACGGGCCTGTTCTCCCCGGAGGCTGGGTCGTACTCGGTCGGGTTCGACGACGACAGGGAGGCGGTCGTGAAGCGCTTCAGGCTCAACGCGCAGCCCTCGCCGGCCGAGGGGGCGTTCTACCTGTTCGACCAGGGTCACGACATCCTCGCGAACGGGTACCACAGGCGCGCGACACCCGCGACCCTCAGGCTATTCTTCTACCCGGCGTCGAGCGGCTACGCGGCCTCCCAGTCGTCCACTGCGACCCTCAGGCTGACGCAGTTCTACGACGAGGTCGACCTCTCGCTGTTCGAGAGCGCGTCTGGCACGAGGCACGGCAACGGGTACGCCCTGGGCGACCTGCTGTCGAAGTTCGCCGAGAAGGTGTGCGTCGAGACGTCTACCGTCAGGGTGGCCGGGTTCGGCGCGACATCGGTCAGGGTCGGAATGGACCACGCCGTCGCCGGATTCGCCTCCGCGCCAGAAGCGGGGACCAACAGGGTGTACGTCTCGAAGGGCGTGTACCTCGACAACTGGGACGCGAGCCCCCCGACGGAGGCCGAGCCGTGGAGCAGGTACCAGTCGACGGCTGGACACTACGCGCCGGCGGGGTACGGCTCGTACATGGTCGACACCGACACCGCCGCGGAGGCCGTAGCGCCAGGCTCGCTGCTCGAGCTCTACTACCCCACCGTCGGCAGGACGGAGTCGTCGATGTACGTGATGGCGGGCGGGTCTCACGAGGCCGGCTCGTCGCCGGAGACGCAGACCGGCGTGGACGGGGTGCTCAGGTACCTCAGCGACGCGTGCGAGAGACTGTCCTTCTCCACCGCGACGGTGTCGCAGCTGTCGTTCACCCTCGCGGCCGCGGCCGTCGCGTGCGAGGCGGCGTGCCTGACCAACGGCGGGACGGTGTACTCGGTCGGCGGCCTCCAGAGGTACGTCAGGTCGGCCCCCGTCTCGGTGATGACGTTCAAGGACTACTCGCCCTACGTGGCGACCATAGCGACGTCGACGGGCACGGCGGTCGTCGGCAACGGCGAGCTGACTGTCCCGAGGGGGTGCGCGGCGCTCTTCAGGAACGGCAACTCAGACCTGTGGGTGGTCGGCGGCAGGGGTCCAGCGTGCGTCGCCGGCGCGAGACAGACGGGGGTCGTGGACGTCGCCGAGCGCGTGAGCATGAGCACCGGCACCACGAGCGTCGACCATCCCCCGGCCGTCCCGATAGCGGCGACGTGCGGGGTGCAGGACTCGTCGAGGGGTTGGTGCTGCGGCGGGGTCACCGAGTACCAGGGCTTCAGGGGCTGGACGGCGGCAGGGGTCGGCCTGGCTGGGCTCGTCGACACGGACCTCGTGCAGGGGGTGCACATGGCGACGGCGACGTGGCAGGTGCCCCAGGCGAGGATGGTAAATAGGTTGTCGTACTCGAGCGCCTCGAGCCTGTAGAAACTTACCGGGGGTCAAGCGTGAACATAGTCAAGAAGAACGGGGAGTTCTCCGTCACCGAGTGGGCGAGGTTCCTCGCGCAGAACGGCAAGTGGCAGGACGAGTACGCCAACCTTTGGGCGCTCGTCTCCGGCAGCTCCGAGGCGATATACTCCCAGATATACGAGCGCATCGCCAACTTCGTGCAGAACACGAGGGACGTCGACGCGTGCACGATGCGCTCGCTCGCGTCGCTCGCTGACGAGGCGGGTCAGCCCACGCTGTTCTCGTACGACCTGACGATCCCGCCGGACCTCGAGAGGGTCGTGAGCGTGCTCTCGGTCGCGAGGTCCAACCTGCTCCAGCCGGGCAGGGTGCTGTCCGACGCGACCCTCGCGCAGGTCTCGGCGTCCATCGGGGCGTCGGGCTACGCGTACTTCGGGGCCTCCCCGGCCAGCGCCGTCGTCGACCTGAGCGCGTACCAGACCTACTGCGACCTCGCGGGGACGACCACGGGGGCCGTGAGCGCCAACGTGTCGTCGGGGGTCGTCGTGTCCGACGTCGGCTACCTCGGCGCCATCAGGGCCACCATATCGGCGGTGATGGTCTCGAGACTCGCGAACGTCGACGTGCTCTCCACGTGCGGCGTGGTGCTGCCGGCGCACCAGGGCGAGGACGATCTGTGGCCCCAGCTCACCATAAGGGAGACGATAGCGTACGAGAAGTGGAGGGACGCGTGGTCGTACGTCGGCTTCCTCGACGACATCTGGGTGTCGGGGGACCCGACGGAGGCGCTCGTGTTCTCGGCGGCGACCTCGGCGGCGATGGTCTCGTCCGCCACGGACATACTGACCGACCTCTGCGTGCGCGCGTCGTACGCGAGGGACCAGCTCAAGAACGCGGCGAGGGCGTACTCGATGGCCGGGACCGCCGACGGCCTGTCGAGGGTCGTGAAGGACTACGTCAAGAGGTCGTTCTCGAGCAGGGTCGGAGACTGGCGCCTCTCCCCCCCGAGGACCGGCACCGAGTTCCTGTCGTCCGCCATACCAGAGCTCAGCTCCGACGCCGCGGCGCAGTACTTTGCCCCCTCGCTCTCCGACATGGCGGGTATGACTGTCGACGTGGTCGAGTACGTCGACACGACCGAGTATATGAACGTCAACACCCCGACCCCGACCCTGACGGCGATAGCCGGGTACGTCCCGACCACGATCCTGTCGACGTGGATGGACTCCGTCGGCTTCCACCAGCAGCTCGTCACGCTGCAGATCCCGCAGTTCTACGACACCGGCGCGCCGAGCGTCGACGGGGGCAGCGCGAGGTTCTGGGAGGCCGCTTTCAGGTCGTTCCTGACGGACGCGTCCCCACAGCTGACGGCGGACGCCTACTCGTTCTACGAGTCCAGGAGCTACGACCCGTCAGCCCTCGCCGGCATATCGGCGTTCCTGGCGTCGACGGACGACTCACAGAACGGCACGTTCCTCCCGTCGCTCTGGTCGTGCTACGCCGCCAGCGGGTACGGCTTCCCTACGATGGCGGACCTGACCGGCGTGCCCCTGCCCCAGTACGAGACGACCGACCCCGGACTGATACCCGCCGACGGGTGGCTCGTGAAGCCCGCCGACATGTCGGGGGTGTTCGCCAGGTTCAGCGGCACGACGTCCGGCGACAACCCGCCCTCGAACTACAAGAACCAGCTCTACCCGACGCAGGCCCCTGCCCCGTTCCTCCTCGGCCTCGTCGAGAAGGCGTACGGGGCGGTGACCGTCGACTCGGTACCGCTCGCCTCGACGTTCTCGCAGCTCACGGCCGAGCTCGTCGACCCGGACGGGAGGCTCGTCAACTCCTGGAAGTACTCGGCGCACGAGCTCCTCGGGTACAACACCTTCTACGAGCAGTCCCTCAACCTCGACTTCGACCAGAAGGAGGACGCCAGGGTCGACGTCGACGGCACGTGGACCGAGGCCGCGCTGAGCGCGTACCTCACGTCGTCTGCCGGCCTCAGCTCCGACTCGTCGTGGACGAGGGACATGTCCGCGCACCTCGCGCACCTTGCGCCCTACGCGACCCAGTTCGAGGACGGCGGGTTCTGGCAGGACGACAGCGAGCTGTTCAAGCTCTGGTCGAGTCGCGCCGCCGTCAGGCACCTCTCCGGTGTCCTCCCGTGGGAGAGGGACACCATATCGCAGTCGCTGGCGTCGTTCGGCGTGACCGGCTCGACAATTGCAGCGTACGACGTCGACGGCTACGAGAACCACTACGCACTGTTCAAGACGTCGCAGTCGCCTGCCGCGACCGGCACGGTCTGGATGAGGCAGCGCAGCCACCCGCTGTGCTTCCCGGCGGCATCGGCGAACATCGTCCCCGTCGCCTTCGCCGGCTACGGCCCGCTCGCGTACGGCTCGGGCTTCACCGAGTCGGTGGTCTCAGGGGTTGGGCTGTCGGCGGTGGAGATCGTCAGGACGGCCGACGGCTTCGGCGTCGCGACGTACTACCCAGCCCTCGGCGACAGCACATCGGCCAACCCGTACAGCGGGGTCCTGCGCAGGCACGACTACATGGACCAGGGCATCGTGATGAGCGAGTGCGTGGCCGGGGCCGACACCGTCCTGTCGAGGTGCTACGACTTCCTGATAGACGGCAACCTGTTCCTCGCGGTCGGCCAGGCCTCGCTTCCGGACGGCTCGAGCTACGACGCTGCCCTCGCGTTCAACGTGGAGTCGAGGGAGGTCAAGAACCTCAACGGCGCGTACGAGACGTACTTCTCCCCGATGGTCACCGAGTCGGCGACGCCATCGCTGCTCGCGCTGACAGGCGGGGTGTCGGGCTACGCTGGGTGCTACCACGCCATCGACGGCACGCTGACGCTGGTCCAGTACCTCGGGTGCGACGGGGGGACGCTGTCGTTCGCGACCGTCCCGGTGAGCGCCCCCGCCTCGAGCTTCGGTACGCCGGTCACTGCGACGTTCGTCGGTGCTCCTTTCGCCCCGGCGGGCGACTACTCTGGGCGCGCCTTCGTCGTGGCCGAGTCGAGCGACGTCGTGTCGCTCGCGTGCGTCTCCGACGACGCCATGAACGCAGTGCTCACGGTGGACTTCAGGAAGGGCGAGGCCTCCGCCGGTAAATACATCATGACGACGTTCGACATACCTTAAACGCATTCGGTCAGGGGGTGAACCATGGCATCTAGGTTTGAGGATCTGGTCTGCGAGACCATGTACAAGGCTCCGGGAGCCGGCGCCGGCTCGAGGGGTCACTTCACGCCCGACGAGACCGCGGAGCTGAAGTCTCTGTCGAGGGGCCGCAGCTGGCACAGGGTATCAGACACTCAGTTCGTCATAGCGGTCAGGGAGTGGGACGACAGCGACGACGGCGACCGGCCGCAGGCGCTCAACCTCGTCGTGTCGAAGGTTCGCTCCGGCAGGGGATCGAGGTACCACGCGTACCTGGAGCACGAGGACATGAGCACCGGAGCGTCTAAGACGGACGACTCGAGCGCGCTCGACTCGCACGAGTTCGCCGGGACGTCGGACGTCAGGGCCCTGCGCGAGCTGGTAAAACACAGGCTCGGGAGCGCAGGCTGATGTGGTACCTCGGGATAAGCCTTGCCGGAACATGCGACGCCTCGTCCGCCCCGTCGGACGTCGCGAGCCTCTCGGGCCTCGGGATCCTGTACTCCAGGCAGGTGAGCATGAACGGTCCGGCGCAGATGACCGACGCCCTGTACGACAGGATACTCACGAGGACGCCTGTCAGGCCCCTCGACCCGTACTTCGCCGAGCTGTCTGGGATGTCGGGGTTCGACTACTTCGTCTTCAACAGGTGGAGCGCGAACGAGGACACGTGCGTGTTCCTCACCGACTACGCGACCGCCCTGAAGTCCCAGCAGCTCCACCCTGCGCACAGGGACGCGCCCATCTACGACTGCTGCTCCGCGATCGAGAAGGACGGGCTCGTGCTCGACTCCTCGCCCCCCCTCCCGAAGCCCGTATCGGCCTCGGGTCCCGACGACGACACCGTCTCGAGGGACCTGGCCGGAGCGTTCCCGTCTGTGCCGGTGCTGAGTGGTTCGATTCCTGACGCATCGTACTCCGACTACCTTGCGCTCTCTGTACTACGCGTGCAGAACTCCAACGAGCTCGACGTCTCGCCGAACGCGAAGGTCGAGGTGCTCGAGACGTGGTTCGGCACGTTCGTCCAGAAGGGCGACCCGTCGCGCGACTACGCGACCCCGCAGACCGACTACTTGCCAGACGTGGTCTCGAAGAACTCCGACTACGTCGAGCTGTACCCCAACCCCCTGGTGTGGTCATGATGACTTTCAGGCAGTACATCAACGAGAACCCCGACGCGATATACCAGAATGGACTCGGATGCACGTTCTTTGTCCTCCGCCGCTCGTCAGACCTGTCGGACATCTTCTCCAACAAGGCCTGGCCCAAGGCGATGAAGGCAATAGAAAAGAGGATCAAGTTCCCCTGCGTCCTGATAGACGTGCCCAAGACGAAGTTCGGCGCCGCTCATCCGATGATCCTGACACCAGCGGGCAGGGCCATCCCGCTCGCCGACATCATGGATCCAGAGAACGCTAAGCGGTGGAAGAAGAACGCGAACGTCGCGACCTCCACGCACGACGGCCTCATCTGGGAGTTCATCTACGCCGCGCTCGGCGACGACCTCGGCGAGTGGGCGAAGTCCAACGGTTTCAGGGATGCGGACGAGGTGCTCGCGGACTTCGAGTCGAGGGAGGTTGGCGTGGCCGGCAGGCTCATCCCGAGCTACGTCTCCACCTGGAAGGAGTGCGGGATCGAGCAGCTCCAGTGGCTCATGGACGTCGTCGAGAAGGCGACACCGGTCAGGTTCGTCGACAGCGTGGAGGCGTACGAGGCCCCTGACCCGCTCGAGTCCGTCGAGGAGATGGACCAGGAGATGATCTACCACATCACGCGCCGGAAGTCGGGGAGGTTCTCCACGTGATGTCCTTCAGGCGATTCGTGTGCGAGACCCTGGACGACGTGTACCGCGACGCCGACCAGATCACTTTCTTCTACTTCAGGCGCGAGGACGACTTCTCATCGATAGTCGACGCTAAGATGGACGAGCTCAGACCCGACACCGTCTCGGAGTTCAAGCGCGCCATCCTACAATTGCACATGCCGTTCCCCTGCGTCGTAATGCCCCTCGCGCCGGACGACACTGACATAGCGATCGCGTCGCTCAACGGTTCAAAGAGGGTGCTGATGAACTCTGGCCACCTCGGCGACAAGTACCTCAACACCCACTCCAGGCTCCTCCGCAACCTGTTCTACGAGCTCATCGGCGAGCTCGCGAGGGATAGGAAGACTGAGTTGTCTGGGCGCGATGTTCTGTCGGTCATGGCCAACTACTTCTCGGTCGTCGAACCACGGAACGTCGGCATCTCTGGTAGGATGTCGAGGGACTACTTCTCGACGTGGAAGCCGATGGACCTCGACACGTGCGCGAGAGTGATAGACGCCGCCGAGCGCGCCGGAGCGATCCGCATGAAGGACCGTGTCCTGCTCGACGTACCTGGACTCACCGATGAGTTTGGGGACCCGAACGAGCACATGAGGATCCCGCGCGGGTCGGATGGGACATTCTACTGAGCTCTGTCATCCTCGCAGCGGGGGCAGTCTCTGAAGTCGCCTCCGAGGTCCGCGCTCAGCAGGTCGTCCACGAGCAGGCTCACCCTCCTCGACAGCTCGAGGTACTTCCCGTCGAACGCCCTCTCGTGCAGCTCCATCAGGTGGAACTGCAGCAGGAGCAGGTGCTTCAGCGTGCACCAGAGGGACCTCGCGTTCGGGTTGGAGTCCGCGAGCTTCTGCATGAGGTCGACCCTCAGCCTCCTCGCGTCCCCGAGCGCCGCAGTCAGCGGGGCGAGGTTCTTCTCCTGGTTGTACGACATGGACTCGACGAGGTGGTATTCGGCGTGGGCGGCGTTGGCTATCGCGAGCAGGAGCTCGACGACGTCCTTCCTGTCGGTGTGCTTCCTCGGCTCGGTGGGGGCCTCGACGGCCGGCGGCGGCAGGGGGGTCTTGTTTTCAGAGCCCTCGGGCAGTATCGGCACGCGCTTCCTCGCGAAGAACGGCGGGATCTGGATCTTGGACTCGTCGACCGTTATGGTCTCCCTCCTGAGTCGCGCGAGGCCGTGTGGGAACCTCTGGTTGAACACGACGTCCGCGGTGATCGCCGACAGGTCCCTTCCAGAGGGGTCGAGCGCGAGGACCGCGTCGAGCATCCTCCGTGAGTGCGCCCTCATCGCGCATCCCGTGCAGCTGTCCTTCTCGATGATGGCCCTGATCTCCTCGTAGACTCCGCTGGCCTCCGGGTACGCCGACAGAAACTCGTCCTGGTGCTCGTACAGGTAGTTCGCGTCGATGTCGCCAGTCTGCTTGATTTGCACGATCCTCGACTTCACGAAGCCCTCGCGCTGCTGCTTCTCCTCCTCCGGCGAGATGTAGTGCAGGACGCCGTTCACGAAGGCGAAGGGGTCGTCCTGCCTCACGAGGCGCATGAGGTCCGCCTCAGTGATACTGCCAGCGTTCAGGGCCCGGATGCGGTCGTCGTCCAGCCTGCGGATGATGGGGTCGATCTCGAAAAGCGCCATTTTCTGCTCCCTTTTACTCGTTTCTCTACTGTTTTTCCAGCTTTATTTATCCTCCGGCCACGGTTCCTTGGTGCCCCTTGGAAAAATATTCCCATTTTTCTTCGTTCCGGCTTTACTTTTATCCCAGGCGGCGTATAGTAATTATGTAAGAGGAAACAACAGCGGAGACACTGTAATGAACAGAGAGCCTTCAGAGAACATGGTGGGCGACGTCGCGAGGATGGCGGAGTACGAGCTCGGACTGAGGATACCGGACGAGGTGGCACGGGCCGCTGCGCGGAGGATCCTGTCGAAGGCGAAGGAGCGCGACGCCCTATACAGAGTGTCGACAGACAGGCTGGCGAGGATCGTGGGCGGCCTGATGGACAAGTGACGATGGCTGGCGGAACGGGGTGACGGCAGTGCCGCCGCCCATCCGACCAGGAAGTCCTCCGGCGAGAGCTGGACCGGGTCCAAAGTCCCGGAGTTCAAAAATCGAGGAGAATATATGCTGAATAACATGCACTGGAATCTTGCAGAGTACAGGCAGAGGGTGACGGTTAAAGAGTGGCGCGAGATACTGCTCGCTGAGATGGACACTATCGTATTCCGTGGTGCTATCGTCAAGCTTGTCGGAAAGCGTGTCGGCCCTGGCGTGTACGAGATTTACAAAGAAAAAGAACAATCTGAAACGAAATAAACAGGAGGTGCAACATGGATCAGAGGGAACAAACACTGGTGGCGATGAAGAAGCTCGTCTACTTCCCGCACAACTACGGGGTCTACAACGCGCTGGAGAAGATCTGGCCCGGGAAGGAGAACTTCCACCTGCGCGAGCACCTGCTCGGCAAGTTCAAGGACAACGGCCACGACTTCTTCGCCTTCTTCCTCGACCTGGACGCCCCCAACCAGAAGCTGGTTCTCGAGTTCGTGCTCGACAACTACAACGGTGTCAGGACGGTGTGACGTGGCACAGCTCGTAAGCGCTATGATGCTCGCGGCCCTGTTGTACACCGCTCTCGCGTTCGGGTGCGGGTACGCGCTCGCGACCAGGCACTACCACCTCGAGGCCGCCAGGTGCGGTTTCGGCGAGTACGACAGGCTGACGGGAAACTTCAGGATGTTCACGATGGAGGAGGTGCGAAATGCAGAGATCAAACGGTAAGCAGACGGGCGTGAGGGTGAGGCTGGTCGGCGAGGACGGCAACGCCTTCGCGATCATGGGACGGGTGAGGCAGGCGATGAAGCGGGCCCGCGTGCCGAGGGAGACGATCGACGCGTACACCGCGGAGGCCACCTCGGGCGACTACTACAACCTGCTGAAGGTCACCCTCGAGTACGTCACCGACGCGTCGACGGACGGCTGGAACGACGAGGACGGCGATTAAGCGTCGGCGAGGTTCCGTTTTATCCTCTGCTTCTTGAATTCCACGTCGGTCTCGTGTGGCGACATCCTGAGACCCTCGAGGAATTCTTCCTTCGTTATCGATGCGCCAACGGTCAGCTTAGCGCTGTCGTTCGACAGGTACTCGTCGACCTTCCTCCGGAAGGGCACGAGCACGTCCCTCACGAACGACACCGCGTTCCCCGCGGTCCCGTCGTCGAGGAATCCCCTCGGACCCCTCCACTCCATCGTGCCCTGCGGGTGTATGCGCAGCACGCGCTTCTTCTGGTTGCTGAACAGGTGCGATGCGGAGTTCATGAACGTGCCGATCTCCATCTTCCTGTCCCAGCCATCCCCAGCAGAGATGTACGCCGCCGCGGCCCGCAGCGCGTGAACGACGGACAGGTCCGCGTACTTGTCGGAGGTGAACTTCATCTCCTTGCCGTTGATCACCGGAACGAAGAACCGCTGCGAGTCAGGGTCGAGCGCGAACTGCATCACGACCCAGAACGTGTCCTCCGCCGTCATATTCGGCCAGGACAGGTGGACGTGGAACCCGCACGACTTGTTCGTGAACACGCCGACCTCCTTGAGCCGGTCGAGGGAACGCATGACCTTCGACAGGTTCCCGTAGGTCATCGGCTCCTCGACGCTCTTGAACTCGAAGGGCATTATCTGGTATGGCGATATGATCTTCTGCCTGGCCTGGCTACTGACCCAGTCGGGCGCTCCGCCGTGTATGCCGACCGACGCGTCGTACACGACCTTCCCATCGAGGCCGAGCTTGTCGCCGAATATCTTGGCAACGAGCGCGTAGGCCCTGTCGTGCGACATGGAACCGTGTCCGGCCCTCGCGTACGCCTCGAGCTCGGGGTCTGTGGCGACTATGAGCGCCTCGAGCTCGTACCCGAAGACGTACTCCCCGCCGACGTACTCGCAGAACTGCCTGAACGTCCTCAAGATATCACCCTCCTGTACTGGTCGAAGTGCCTGACGACCCATTTCGATGCCGCGTCGAAGTCCTCTCCGACGAACGCATAACCTCCCCGGTCGGTCCTGCAGACGCCCCACCCGTTGCTTATGTCGGACTTCTCCTTGCCGTCGTCGAACCTCTCGTCCACGCCGCCGCGCAGCATGACCATGCCCGACCTGTCGACCGATGGGCCGTAGAAGATCACCTGTTCCTCCTCATCTCCGATGTGGTACGCCTTCGTCCCCGCGTGCCGGAACATGACGGCCTCGTCGCCGTACTTCTTGCTGTACGCGGCCGAGTCGGCGTACCTGCTGAGGGCCTCGAAAGCGAAGTTGTACCCGCCCCGCTTCTTGGAATCTATCGAGTAGAGGGCTGTGAGTCCGAGCCTCGAGATGTCGTCCGTTCCGTGTGTGAACCCCCTCCTCTTGATGCCGCTGGAGTCCTTCGTGAAGTGCACGAGCCACGTGTCGCGCTTCACGAGCTCAGCGTCGTCGCGGAAGTGGTAGCGCGTCGGCATGTCGGTCGGGTGTGGGTATATGTCGCCGCTGTGGCGCTCGGCATAGTCCTTGATCCTCGCGAGCATCGGCGCCGGGAGCTCGTAGAAGTAGTCGGCGTGCTCGGACGGTTCGTCCTGTATCTCCTCCGCCGCGAGGCTGTCGTTCCCGACTATCTTCCTCAGCGCTTCGAGCACGTCGGCGTTGTCGTCGTCTGTCAGGAAGTGCTCCCCGAGGTTCGCGACGAGGTCATCGTCGAACTCAACCGGTCCCGACTGTCGCATGTACGACAGCGGCGCCATGTTCTGCGGCGTGTAGACCTCGCTGACGTACTGCCTGAACGTCCTCATGATGCGAACCTCCCCGACCTCTTGCGCCTGGCCGGGTATTCAACGCCGGCCTCGCCAGTCTTCGAGTACTCCCCAGTGCAGTCGACGGTCACCGCGTCAGCGAACCTCTTGACGCCGGATCTCTCCACAGCGTCCATGATCGCGAGCACCTCGTAGAAGTCGAGCGCACCCCACGTCGCGAAGTGGTTGCTCGTGAACCTGCCCGGCAAGCCCACGTCGCGCCCCGGTATGTCCATGTCGAAGTCCTCGCGCATGTCGGTCAGGAACTTGGTCGCGAGCTCGCCGTACCCAGCCGTGACGAGCAGCGAGTGTATGGCGGCGTACACGAGCTCGTCGTGGGAGTTGAGCTTGCCGAAGTCCATCGCCGCGTCGACCTTCATTGTCGTCGAGGCGGCGGCGCCGCCATCTCACAGAACGTTCTGAAGTCCCTCATCTTGTTCTCCCAGCTGGTGTGTTTCACTCCCTTATTTACGCCCGACGGCCAGCATAAATAGTTCCGGAGGGTCTTGCATGTCGAACACAGTGGTCTGGTCGTCAACTAACGTCGTCAGGCAGGTCGCGAAGCGGCCGGTCGGGGTGGAGCTCCCCTCGAGGGACCTCGCGCTCCGGTACATCGCGCTCACGCTAGAGAAGCTGGACGACACCGACCTGTACCAGTTTGACTACGTGGTGGACGCCGGCGTCTCGAACATAGTCGCGTTCAGCGAGCCGCTCAGCACGTCACTGGCGCCGTCCGGGGCCTGGTCGTTCGTGCCGTCGACGCTGAACTACGACGTCGAGACGGACAGCGGATACATGGGCGGTGTCCCGATCGCCGGAAGGATCGTCTACTGGAAGCACGTGTGCGACCTGTTCGTCGACTACTGCAGGCGCCGCCAGGACTGCATGGCGCTGCTCGACTCGCCGCGCCCCCTGACGCTGAAGGGCGACGCGAAGCTCGTCAGGAAGACGGACGCGGAGGCGTCGTTCTACAGGGAGGTCGCGAGGAAGCTGCAGCACGTCCCAATGCCCAACTCCCAGTTCGCCGCGGTGTTCTTCAACTGGTGGAGCCCGCAGACGATGGAGAACAACACCGAGAGGTGGCTCCCTCCGTCGACGCTCGCCGCCGAGGTGTACTGCAGGGAGCCGTTCTGGAGGGCGCCCGCCGGCCTGAACTACGGCTGGGTCCCGAACGTCTCCGACCTGTCGGTCAACCCGTCGAGGAAGCAGCAGTCCCTCGTGTACGACTCGAGGATGAACTACTTCGTGACGGAGAGGGGCGCGACGAGGCTCGAGGGACAGCGGACGACGCAGGCCAAGCCGAGCGCGTTCGACCGCGTGAGCGCGAGGAGGCTCTTCAACTTCATGAACAGGTCTGTCGGCAGGATAATGAAGTACTTCGTGTACCAGCCGAACAATGACTTCACGCAGCGTAGGGTCGTCGACACGGTCGACATCCTCATGAGCAGGGTGAGGTCGCTCGAGGCGGTGTATGACTACACGATAGTCTGCGACTCGGCGCTGAACACGCCGGACGTCGTCGACAGGAACGAGCTGAGGGTGGTGGTGATGGTGAAGCCGATGAAGCACGCCGAGTTCATCAAGGCCTCATTCGTGGCGACGAGGTCCGACGCGGACCTCGCCGAGGTGTACTCGAACTTGCAGATGTCCGACGCGATGAACTGGTGAGGTGAGCATGGAACCAGGAGTGAGGATAAAGGAGATCGACAGGAGTTTCCCGTCGGATTGGATAAGCGCGGGACCCGTGTGCCTCATATTCGGCTTGTCGCCGAGGGGCACCGACTACCAGCGCGAGTACGTGTCCGATATCGGACAGTACGTCGACGCGTTCGGGTACCCACAGAACGCTGCCGAGAGCTACTTCTTCACCGCGACTCGCAAGCTGCTCAACGCGGGTGGCTCCGGCGTCGCGTATCTGTGCAGGCTCCCACGCCGCGGCCCCTTGTTCCAGTACACGTACGGCGGGGACGGCTTCGGCGCGTACACGTCGGCGGTCGTCCCGCAGGACGACACGTTCATTCTGTAGTCCAGGTCAAGCAAAGTCAGTCGAGGAAGAACAATGCCCCGCGTCGTTGTCGTCATGCCAGTGCACGCCCTCTCCGGCGACAGGCTCAGGAACTTCCTCGCCCTCCGGTCACACTACCGTCGCCAGTCCGGAGTCGAGCTCGTCGTCTCGGAGCAGCGGTCAGATTCCATGCTCGAGGATCCGGCAGACGTCACAATCCCGGCGCGCCGCCTGTTCAACAAGGCCGCGTGCGTCAACGCGGCGCTCGCCACCCTCGACGACGACGACTGGCTCTGGCAGGTGGACGCCGACGTCATGATCCCCTACGCCCCCGTCCTGTCGGGCCTGCTGTCCGGCGACAGGGACGCGTACAGGCCGTTCGCGTACGTGGTGAGGCTCCTCGAGGAGGAGACCCTCTCGTTCCTCAGGGACGGTCGCGTCACGGTCAGGACAGGAAGCGAGAGGGAGCAGTGCGCGAAGCTGGGGCCTCTGAGCTTCGCGGCGAGGGCGCGCGTGCTGAGGTCGTTCGGCGGGATGGACGAGACGTTCTCGGGGTTCGGGTGGGAGGACCTCGACCTCGCGAGGAAGCTGAGGACGGCGTGCGAGGTCGGCGTCATGATGGACGTGCGGGGGATACACCTCCACCACAGCACGGACGACGGCTCGCGCCTCGAGCAGGCTGCCGCGAACGCCGCGAGGTACGCGCTCCCAAGGAACACAAAAATCAGTGCGCTGACGAAGGGAGCGAGTCCGAGAATGGTATACCACGCAATTGCGCCAGCCCTTATACCTCAGAAGAGGGCGCTGCTCGACAGGGAGACCATCGCGCTCGAGTCCGTGGAGGCTGCGCGCACGGTGAATGTCGACGTCGTTCTGTTCACGGACGGCGAGTCCGACACCTTCGTCGTGTCTGGGGATTTCAGGAGCTCGTCAGACGTCGGAGACGCGCGCAGGCTCCCGTCGTTAGCCGGCATGCTCCTCGAGGGCCTGGCGTCGGGACGGGACGCTGTCGTGTACACGAACTCCGACTGTTGCATCACGCCGGACTTCTACTCCAGGGTCCTGAGGAGGCTCGAGACGCACGACGCCGTCTGCATGCACAGGCTCGATGTGACCGGCGGCGCTACGACCCTCTCTGGCGTGATGGCGGGCAGGAAGCGCGTGTTCGACCTTGGCGTCGACGGCATCGCGTTCAGGAGGTCGTTCCTGCAGGAGTTCGCGAAGAAGGTGCCGGAGTTCTACGTCGGCGAGCCGCACTGGGACACGGCGCTCGCCGGGTTCCTCGACAGGACAGCATCAGTGTCCCATGACGCCGGGTGCCTGCTGCACCCCGTCCACGAGCGCGCGTGGGACCTCGACAGCCTGTCGCCAGCTGGGAAGCACAACGACGCGCTGTACAGGGACATGGTCGAGTACGGGCTGTGCGACGCCCAGCTCCAGGAGGTCATGGCGACCGTCGTCGTCGTCCACTACGGCCGGGACCCGTCCAGGCTGGAGACGTCGAGGAGGAATCTCGACTCGATACGCTCGCAGGCGCTCAGGGGCGAGTACCTGCTCGTCGAGGCGACGGAGGACGGCGAGAGCTGCTTCCCCAACCTCGCGGGGTGGAGACACGTGCTGATACGCGCGCGGGAGGGATGCAGGGACATATGGCAGAAGGAGCAGATGATGAACGTCGGGCTCTCGCTCGCGACGTTCCCGGTCGTGGTGTTCGTCGACGGCGACGTGACGTGCCCCGACCCGGACTGGCTCTACGACTGCGCGCGCATCGCAAGCGACAACCCAGGCTCGGCAGTGCAGGGCTTCAGGACGGTGAGGGACTCGGTGATGCCGGAGAGGTGGTCCTTCGCCTCGTACGGCTCGTCGCTGAACGGCTTCTCCTGCGACCTCCCACTCAACCCCGGCGTGTGCTGGGCGTTCGACAAGGAGATGCTGGACCTGTGCGGCGGGTTCAACCCACACTGCCTGTACGGCAACGGTGACTCGCTCCTGCTCGCGGAGTACGCCGGCGTGAGGGACCCGTGCGTGAGGGACTACCCGAGGATGCGCGAGCTCGTGAGGGAGATGCCCGTCAAGCCTAAGATAATGTACGCCGCGCACGACCTCACACACCAGAACCATGGCGCCCCGCTGACGCTCGAGGAGTACGGGGCGAAGAACGAGGTCACGAGGGGTTTCAGGAGGCGAATGGACGAGATGGTCGAGGTCGACCCGGACAGCAGGCTCCTGAGGTGGGTTGACCCGGACTGCGATGAGCGGGGGGCGATCGCGGCGCTCAGGAGGTCGTCGTCACAGCTGCTTGAGGAGCCTCGCGCTGACGGCGTTGTTCACGGCTGAGGACAGCCTTCGGAAGAACGTGCGCCTCCTCGCGCCGGGCCTGACCACGCAGTCGAGCACGCACAGTGTCGGCTCCACCGTCATGAACGGCGCGACGTAGTACGGGTACGCGTAGTCCACCCGCTCGTTGACCGCGAACAGCGCGTCGTCGAGCAGTCCGAAGTCCCTCCCGGTGCGCGCCATGGCGTCGTCCACCCTGTCGACGTCCCGTCCATGGTACAGTTCAAGCTTCAGTATGACCCAGTGCGCGGCGATGCAGATCCTCGTGACGGATCGCACGCTCGCATTGGCCTGTCCGGTGAGCTCCAGCGTCCCGACGTCGTCGCGGCTGACGCGCTTCATCCGCGTCTCCTCGCCGAGCAGCGTGAGCATGAGCTCGTCCCGGAAGGACTGAACGTCCGACAGCCTGATTTTGAGTCTTTTGTCCATCGCTGTCCTTAACATGGGACCTTACGCGCCTATATTTACTTCAGGAAGCGACATAAGGAGATCGAATGAGGGATCACATGAAGATGTTTGGGAGCGGTGACAGGAACGGGCCGAAGACGAGCATCGTGCACTACTCGGACGACGAGATCGAGCAGGAGGTCGCTCGCCGGAAGAGGCTGCGCGAGACCATGCCGAAGCCGAAGGACACGATAGACTACGGACTCGTGCTGGCCTTCGCCAAGGAGACCATCAAGGACATCGACATCGGGGAGTTCGACAACGACACGCACAGCACCATGTTCGAGATCGTCATGGAGTCGATCTACGGGCCTGACGTCTGGGCGTGGATACAGGAGAAGAGGAAGGAAGACTGATGCGCTACAAGAAGAAACCAATCTGTGAAGAGCCAAAGAGACTGAACATAAACATCGGAGGAACGAAAATGAAAGACCTGAGGGAGAAGCTGCACGAGATGAAGGACTTCACCGTCGTGTTCACCAAGAAGGACGGTTCGGAGCGCAAGCTGAACGGCACCGTGGACTGGGCGAGGCTCGAGGCCGACCCTGCGTCCGGATACACGCCACCGAAAGGCGGGAAGGACAAGACCTCTGACGCCGTCGTGGTCTGGGACCTCGATGCGAAGGGCTACCGGTCGATAATTCCCGAGAGCGTCATATCGCTCTCGCCGGCCGGTAAATAGTAGCGGTCTTAGCTGACTCCGTTGGGCGCCACTGGTGTAATGACAGCGCGGCTTCCAAACTTCGGTCGACGGTCCCCGTTGGAATCGGGGGTGGCGCTCGACCCTTTCGAGAGGGAATCATGAGGATACTTTGTCTGGCAGATCTGCACACCGTCTTCGGACGCGTCGAGCAGGACAGGGCTAAGGAGAGGTGGCTCCAGTTCACGATGAGGACCGTGGACCCTGACGTCGTCGTCATAGCCGGCGACGTGCACGAGAGCATACCGGACCTGTGGGAGAGCGTCAACCCGTTCGAGCACCTCGTCGGCATATTCGGCGACAGGGTGCCGGTCGTGTTCGCGCTCGGGAACCACGAGATGTTCTACCGCACGTGGCAGGAGACGCTCGAGTACTACGCGCGCAAGTCGAAGGGCTTCGACACCGTGCACTGTCTCGACACCGAGAAGCACGTGACGCTGAAAGCTGACGGGAAGCCCGTCACTTTCGTCGGCAACTTCCTCGGGTACGACGGCAGCACGAGGACGATAGCCAACCAGGTGATCGAGGAGTGGGCCAACTTCGGTTGGGCGGACATGTACATCAGGGACTACGCGATCGGATACCTGAAGCACACGAAGAAGCTGCAGGACGATATACGGGGAGCGTTGTTCGACGCCGAGGGCACGACCGTGATGGTCACGCACTGCGTGCCGCACATGTCGCTGAACGGCTGGGTCGAGAGGGACCTGGCGGGAGGCGGGAACCTGTTCAACGCGTACTCCGGACTCGCGGACTTCCTCGAGACCGTGAAGGTGGACTACTCGATATCCGGACACACGCACGCGCGCGTCGTCGGGACCGTCATAAACGACTGCAGGTGCGTGAACGTCGGCAACGACTACCGCAACCCGTGGACGCACCACACGCTGGAGGTCTGAGTGAACGACAAGGCGACGAGGCTGATGGCGAGGATGCGGAAGACTGTGCTGGATCTTACCGAGGACACCGACGGACTGCAGGCGATGCTCGACTCCGACCAGGAGATGACTGGCAGGGAGGCGTGCGAGCTCGCGCTGATGCACCTCAACGACATACGTGAGGGCTTCGGCAGGGTGGATGCGATGCTCGACGAACTTCGCACGATCACTGACATAGACGAAGACGAGGTGAAGGTGATGAAGGGCGTGGTCGGCGCGATGAGGACCGACGCGATGAATTTCATAGACTCTGTGCTCGACCTGTACAGCGTCGCACTAAAGGCGGAGGACAAGAAGAATGAAGAGACTGCTGACGATTCTGCTTCTCGCGGTGGCGCTGCTCGTCGCCCGCGCAGAAGATCCAAGGCTTGACCCGTTCCTTCCGAAGGACGGAGTAATCAAGAAGGACAGGATACACTTGGCGTTCGACGCAGAGCGCAAGACCCCGGTGTGGACCGCGTACTACTACGACTCGACGAACGCCGACAGGAAGCTGTCGAGGGAGGGAAAGTCGTTCAGGAAGGACATCATGGTCCCGGACTCGTCGTCCCCTGCCGCGTACGAAGCGAGCGGGTACGACCGCGGGCACATGGTCCCTGCGAACGACATGGAGTTCAACGAACTTGTGCTGACCGAGACGTTCCTGACGTCCAACATCGTCCCGCAGAACCCTAAGGTCAACAGGGGCGTGTGGAAGGACGTCGAGACCCTCGTGAGGAAGCTCGGCAGGACCAACGAGCTCGTGGTGGTCACAGGACCCGTGTACGAGAAGGGCTCGAAGCGGAGGACGCTCATGGACGGCACCGTGGTGCCGGATGCTATGTTCAAAATCGTGCACTGCCCGAAGGAGCGGTGGACGATCGCGTTCGTCGTGCCCAACTCTGGGATCGCAGGGATACAGCCATCGATTCCGATGGCGTTCGAGGTCCCGTGGCTAGACGTGGAGGAGAGGATAGGCGTGAAGTTCAACTTCGGTGTCAGGTGAACAACAAAACAAAGGGGGATGACAGATGGAGAACAGCCAGCCCGGAAAGTGTCCGTACTGCGAGTCGAACGACACCAGGCACATGAGGTACAAGTTCAACAGCAGGCACGCGTTCGAGGGCGTGTCCGTCGTCTGCATGAAGTGTTTCATGAGGGGTCCGATCGGAGTGTCCAACGCTGACGCGTCGCGCAAGTTCAACAGCATGGCTAAGACCAACGAAGGATAGAAACATGGAATGGTGTCCTGTGTGTCAGGCGAACGCGAACGTGATCTGCATGCAGATCGGGCCTCTGGCCATACTATACACCTGCGAGCACTGCAGGACCACGCTCAGGATGTCGGACGCAGACACCGGAAAAGCGATCGGAGTCAGCCTCGAAGAGGAGCTGAGACAGCAGACAACGAAACGCAAGGAGAGACATGAACGTCGTGGCAAGGGTTAGGATCGCGCCGCCCGGGCACTCGGAGGACGAGGCTCTGATGGTGGTGGACGATGCAGCGTACGCGAGGATACTCGCGGAGCACCCGGGCATAAGCTTCAGGAACCTGTGCTCCGTCGACGGAGTGGGGACGTACGCCGTTGCCGAGGAGACGCTCGAGGACGGCACGAAGAAGCTCAGGATCAAGCGGGTAGGACAGGAGGTCGCGGTGACTTTCGCGTTCGACTCGTGGGTGAACTCGAAGGGTGGCGAGATGGACGGGAGCCTCGACGGCGACTACCTCTCAGAGGGTCCGTTCCACTCGGGCACGGTGTTCAAGGGAACACTGTGGCTCCTCGACGAGGAGAACCGAGAGCTGCTCGGCAACATGAAGGACGGATTTCATCCGAGGTTCGTTGTTTTTTCTGACGACAGGAAGTGCAAGATAGAGTAGGGTCCAAACAAAAGGAGGACGGGATGAGGAAGAGCATGAGGATGGTGACCGTGCTGATCGTGGCTGCGGTGGTGACGCTGGGCTCGGGCTGCGCGTGGTTCCAGAGCGTCGACAAGGCGACGGCGGCGTACAACGTAGGCAAGTACGGCACTGTCGCGTACATGCAGGCGGTCAAGGGCAAGCTCCCGGAGCAGTACCAGGCCGCGGTGACGAAGGTCTGGGAGGGATTCAGGGACAACGCTGACAAGGTGAAGGCCGAGGACATCGACAATTTTCCGGTGATGGTGAAGACCACTGTGCTCAAGTCTAGCCTCCCGGACGCGATGAAGGTCAAGGCTATCGCGCTCGTCGACAAGTACTGGGCCGACCTCAACGCCAAGGTCGCGCTGACCGGGATGACTAACGCCGAGCTGATCGTGGTGATGCAGGCGCTCAAGCAGGGCATCCAGGACGGGCTGAATGCGACCAACCCGGACGACAACCAGCCGCCAGACTGACGAAAGTCCAGCAGTTTCTCAACGAAGGGCAGGTTAAGAACCTGCCCTTTTTCATTATACTATATGGATAGGAGGAATGATTATGATTATAGATGCAGACTACAAGAAGAGGCTGGACAGCGCACACGAGCTCATCACCGCCGCATCGGCTGACGCGGCGGTGAACAGGCAGTACACGGACGTGCAACTGCCGATGATGCTCGTCGCCCTCGACGACATCTTCCGCGAGATGAAGATCATCAGGACGGAACTCGCGGCGATCAGGCACAACACAAAAGGATAACGGAGGACAGAGATGAGGCTTGCAGAGCAGGGGTTCGAGTTCGTCGACGAGTTCGACGGGATGGAGATGCTGAGGAAGATCGAGAAGGCTGCTCGTTTGTGTTATCAGAGCGAGCCTTCGGGCGATGACGAGGTTACAAAGAAGTTTGTGAAGGGACTCATCTCACGTGGACACGAGAGCACGATCGAGCACGCGAGTATCACCGTCAAGATCACAACTGATAGGGGGGTCACACATGCTATCGTACGTCATCGTATAGCTAGTTTTTCGCAATCCAGCACGATTTATTGTAAATTTAATTCTGGCAAGCCTGGAAAAGACATGACATTCATCCAACCGGTACAGTGGTCCGATGGAGATCCCCAGTTCGCTGTGTGGATGACCTGCATGCAACAGTGCGAGGACGCGTACAACAGGCTCATCGAGATGGGTGCGAAGCCGTCCGAGGCCAGGTCCGTGCTGCCAAACAGTCTCAAGGCAGAGTTAGCGATGACGATGAACCTCCGGAGCTGGAGGCACTTCTTCCGCCTGCGCACGGAAGGTCCCGGAGACGCGGACCAGATGGTGCAGCTCGCGCGGTCGATGCTGAGGGCTTTCAGGGAGAAGGTTCCTGTGATATTCGACGACGTCGGGAAGGTAGAGTGACACATGGCGAGGCAGAGAGCGCTCGACACGTCGAAGATCAAGACGTACTCGCCGACCACGACCACGTCGAGCCCTGAGGACATGCGCAAGGAGTGGGAGCACCTGCTCACAAGATTCCTGGTGCCGAAGGACAGGCAGACGTGGGCAGCGGTCGTCGTCAACAACACTCTCGAGTGCATGAGGCAGGGCAACTACGACGAGCGGCTTTCGCGGTTCACAATCGAGACGCTGTTCGGCTCGGTGAGGCATGCGACTATCGCCCCCCGCGTAGGAATACAACCTATGGTGGCTCCGGTTGGATTCGTGTTCGGCCTCTCCTCCACGTGCCAGAAGGACGAGGAGGAGTCGAGCGACGACGAGTTCGATCCCGAACAGGACAACATGGTGAAGTTCAGCCTGAGCAAGCTCGTCGCACAGGCGAAAACATTGAAGCTCTCGACCGTGCACGAGATATCAGGGAAGCATCCCGTGTACGACGAGTGCAGCTCCGTGGCGGTAGCGACGGAGATTGACACAATAATCATCGGGATGATGCAGGCCACGGACCAGAACAGGACCGATCCCGACCCGTACAAGGAGCTGACCGCGAGGTCGTACAGGATATCGACGCTCACTCGCAGGGGGATGCCGAACAACCTGGCAGTGTCGACGAACCTCATCGGGATGGAGGGCGAGAAGAGGTTCCTGGTCGTGCCTCCGGCGAAGCCGTTCAAGACGTGCTTCAACACAGGGTGCACGATAATCTGCGACCCCACGACCGAGGACACGGTGACGCTCTGGTACACCGGATCCCAGTACGACGCTGGAGTCCTGTACTGTCCATACACATTCGACGCTACCAGAACCGTAGGACCGAGAGCCAAGGGATCGTACATGTCGTTCAGGACGCGACAACACGTCGAGCTAATCAACCCGTCCCATTGCACCGCCGTGAAGCTGCCAGACCTCAAGAGATCGACGCTGGGAGTGTGAGATAAATATGAGGATGGAACCGTACTTCAGGCTGACAGTTCTCACGGAGTACATGCGCGGCACGACCTTCGAACTCACGGGGGAGGTGCACGCGTGCGGACGCAACCGAAAGGACTGCGCGATCACCATCAACGATCCGTCGGTGAGCGGGCTCCACTGTAACTTCGTGAAGCGCGTCGCTTCGTACTACGTCATCGACCTCGGTAGCACCAACGGTACGAGGGTCGACAACGTCCCGATAGTCGTCGAGACGAGGCTGAAGAGTGGCGACATCGTCACGGTGGGAGCCGTCGAGATGATGTACCAGTCCAACGAGAAGGCGACGCAGAAGAACTCCGTCATCGACAGGACTGGCATAGACCTCGGCAAGTACGACCCCACGGACACTATCGTGACGCAGACGATGAACGTCTCGGGGATGGGCAACCTGGATCCGTTCCACCGCATCGAGAAGCGTCCCCTGCTTGCCCGTCGCCTCACGCAGACGGTGATCGCGACCCTCGTTGCCCTCATAATCGCGCTCACGGCGTACCTCGTGTACTGCGTCAAGACACCCGTCCAGCAGCACCAATCGCCTGTCTCAGCCCTCAAGCGCTGATTTTTCTCGTCCGTTCGGCTTACTTTCTCTCCTTTCTCCCCACGTTAAATAGTAATGATAACAAAACAAAGGGATCAAAAATGGAGAAGAAACACATGATGAAGGCGCCTAATGTGTTCGTTGACACGAGTTACGCGGTATACTTCGTCGGTTACAGCACGTTCTCGTGGTACCAGAGGGAGTTCAGACCGAAGGTTCCGGAGGATGGTTCCTTCGACCCGATGACCGACCCGGAGTTCAAGGCCGAGTTCGAGAAGCGGTTCAAGTACAAGCTTTTCTCGGTGCTCTCTAATCACGTGTCGCTGCTCGACCGGAAGCGGATACACTTCTGCTTCGACTGCAAGAAGGTGGACATCTGGCGCTCGTCGTTCTTCCCAGAGTACAAGATCATGCGCCGGTCGCTGAAGAAGCAGTTCAGCTGGAATAGTGTGTTTGAGTTCGTGAAGGGCACGCTCGTGCCGAACATGTGCGAAACTATGGGCTGTAAATCCATATCGGTCGGCGGAGCGGAGGGCGACGACATAATTGCAATCGGCGTGCGCAACTCCGACAGAGACAACATCATCGTGGCAAGCGACAATGACTTCATACAGATCGCGAGCAACCGCACGATGATAGTGAACCTGAAGGACGAGATCCTCACTCTCCAGACACTGGCGAAGCGCTGGGACATCGAGGAGGAGGCCGATGGACTCTCTCACGGCGACTATCTCAAGATCAAGCTGATAACGGGCGACGCCGGAGACGAGATACCTGGCATTTTTCCGAAGGTCGGCGTGAAGACGGCGCTGAAGCTCATCAACGACAGGCAAGCGTGGCGCGAGAAGATGATCGAGCACCCCGACGCCGCCGCTAAGCTGAAGCGCAATATGCTCCTGATAGACTTCAACAGCATCCCAGAAGAATTATGCAACGAGATTAAGGAGAAATTCCAGTATGAGTAATCCAAATAAGGAAAAAGGAAAACGGGTAGAACAACAAGTGTGCGACCTGTTTAAATCAGTGTTTGGAGGGAGTTGGAGAAGGGTGCCTAATAGTGGGGCATTTATCGGGGGTAAGAATGTTGGGAGGATGGCTGAGATGTCCGAGTCTCAGATCCTCCTAAGCAGAGGTGATATCATCCCACCAGACGAGATGGCCAACACAATCGTGGAGGTCAAGGGGCGCAAGATTTTTGGTTTCCATCAGCTTATTCAGGATGGGGGCTCGAAGGAACTCGACAAGTGGATCGAGCAAGTAGAGGTTGACTGGAACGCTGGAGACAAGAAGGGCTTTTACTGCGTAGTGTTCAAGCCGAACACGCTCGGATTCTATATCTGTTACGACAGCAGATTTCACAATGAGAAGATCGTAAGAGATGACGGAACTGGCTTAGCGTTGACATTGCGTAGAAACAGTGCGTTTTACATGTGTGGGTACAGGCACTATGTGGTAAGTGAGCTCTCGAAGGAGTGGCTCGAGACGAACAAGGAGTGGTTCCAGAGAAAATGCTCAAGGTGACGAACATGGCTAGCATGGTTGACACGGCTCTGCTGGCGATCGTCTCCGACATGGAGACGCACGGTTGCGACGCTGACGGGAAGTTCCACTTCAACCTCAGGAAGAAGAGCGTCGAGTGTGGAGTTGCAGCGACGATCTCGGAGATACTGAATGCTCAGAGGTGGTTTGGGTTCGGTAACGTCCTGTACTCGTCGTGCTGTCCCGAGGACAACTGGAGAAGACACTCGGTTGAGAGGGGCACGGGCTGTGCGAGGTTCCGCCTTGTCGACGCTAGCGTGAACATGGACATGCACGACTTGACGAGGATCGCGGACAGGGTCCTGTCAGAGCTTAAGAAGAGGGCCAAGGGTTACCATATTATAATTGGTGAGTCAATCGATTATATAGATCTCGTGGAGATGCTGAGGAATCGTTTTGGTTTCGAGGTGGCGCTGTCGAACGACAGGCCTGGGATAATAGTCAGTGACGCGAACGAGCAGTACGAGCATGACAGTCTGTTCTACGACAGGCAGGTGCTCGAGGTTGAGATGAAGCTCAAGGAATGTGGATTGTTCTAATAACGTAGGAGGGGGAAGATGTCAAGGAAGATTAACGTCGAGGATGTGGACGCGCTGGTGGACTGTATCCTGGTGAAGCTGAATGACAAGTTTAAGGAGATCAAATCTGTCGTCAACTCGCCGGACACTTCTCCTCAGTCAAAGGTCGTGTTGGGGGCTGCGATGGGAGCGATTGCCGAGATCTCGAAAGTCATCCGTCCTGCATGGCTGGAAGTGAAGTCAAAGATGCCAAAGGATAACGAGATGGAGTTCGTCCTGAATACTGCTGTCGTTCCTTGCCCAGTCAAGGCTCCGAAAGTCGAGAAGCCGAAACTCGAGCTGACGCCCGCCCAGGCGGCGGCGCTTGGTCGCCGGGATAACAAGGGTCACTTCGCGCCGAAGCAGAAACATGTGACAGGAGAGGCTGCCGATGCTGCGAAGACTGAAGGGAATGCTTAACCGTATGCTCTACACGATAAAACACGCAAACGGACGGGTCGAGAAGACTCACGCCGAGAACGAGCAGCAGGCCGTCGAGATCTACAAGGTCCTCGGCGAGGAGGTGGAGATCATCGGCAAGGAGGAGCTCCCGAGCTCGCAGGTCGTAAAGCGGGGCATGCCACAGGTCCCTCCTGGAATGATGGGTCCGGATCCGATAGCCAACGCCTGCGCGCTTGTCGGAGCTAGCGCACCCCAACCACAACAGGCTCCAGCCACGTCGGGGAACGTGCAGCAACCGATAATCCCTCAGCCGCCTCAGTCTGTTGAGTTCGAGACAGACGGGGTGAAGTTCAAGGTCGTTGGTTCGGAGGTGTTCAGGAAGGCGTGGGTTGAGATCACTGACATCACCGAGTACAAGATAGAGGACGACAAGATAATGCACCTCGAGTGGATCAAGATCAAGTGACGGTCCTGAATGGATGCGGGCATAAATAGAATCAGTTTCGGTTCCACGTTCCCCTGTATTGTATCTGACTTTTTATCAGAGGGAATTACTACGATGCATAAGCCTGATCCGTCTGCCGTGATACGTGCTGAGGTAGCTGTCATACAGAAGATGCTCGCCGACGAGACTTGGTATGAGGGAGAGCGCAGACACAATGTCGTAGACCCGCACGACCCTACCGTCATGGAGCACGTGCTCGAGATATGTATCAGCAATGGCAGGCAGATACTCGAGGAGACGGAGAAAAAAATAGCCGACTCCGAAGAGCCGGCTAGTTAGTCATACGTTTAGTCTCAGTCTATTTCGATGCTCTCTGCGTTGAAGTCATTCTCCCTCGCGATATTCCATGCTGCTTCCCAGATGGCTATTGCTTTGTTCCACCCGGTAGATCCGAGCTTCGAGTCGGTGGGCTGGGCGACGCCTCGCGCCTCGAACGCGTTCAGCATTACCTGGTTCGCATCGCAGAAGTCGTGCGTGGCACATGCCCCGTCCTGAAACTTGGGCGTCCTGTTAAGACGAGCGATCTTCGCGACCTTCGCGGCCCCGAGCTCGTCTTGCAGCTGAGTGCAGAACTCCTTAGCGATCTCGTTCGCGACCATCCACAGCTCTTTGACCTTGCCCTCGTCGAGCTTCTGCTCAACGACTCCGGTCCTCTGTGTCGGCGTGATCGGACGGTTGATGGACTCTGACACCACAGCCTGACACCTCCTGAGGTAGCTCCTCATGCCACACGATTCCTGCTTGATCTGTGGCTCTTGTGTCTGCTGCTCGGGAGTCTGTCCGGCTTGCTCGGCCTGCTCCTCCTTCTTGTCCGCGTCCTCTGTCTCCTCGGTCTTGCCCTCGACCTCGGCTGGCGAGAACTTCACAAGCGACAGGATATGAGTCTCCCCGACCTTGCCGATGTCGAACGCTTCGATGCTGGCGCCGGTGGTCTCCTTGTCCTCGTCTCCCACCTTGACGGTCCCGACCTTCGTACCAGTCTCGACACCGTTCCAGAAGACCTTGCGACCCTTCGTCTCGGTCGGCTTCGTCGATATGACGGTCTTGATGATGGCCTTGATGTCGGCATCAGGATCAACGCCGCTCTCGTCTGCTGATTCCTCGCCTGGCTTGGCTTCGGGGTGCTGCAGGTGTTTGATGGAGTCATCGGACACGTACATCGTGTACTTGGCACCGTCGTCAACGGCCTTTTCGGGCTCTGTCTCCTGTGGTGGTTCCGGCATGACATCCTGTTCCTGTGGGGCTTCACCCTGCTGGGCTGTCGCCGCCGGGATCTTGCCCTGCATCAGCTCCTGCTCCTGGTTGAAGTCCTCGTTGACGCCTGAGAGTGCTGGGGGCTGTTCCGTCTGCTGCTCGTCAGGTTTCTTCTCGGGCTTCTTGCCATCACCCTTGATCTCTGTCTCAGGGCCAGCTTTGATGCGGTCCTTGAGGTTGACGTGTGCGTCGATGAGCTTCTGTATCTCAGCGTAGTCCTTGGTGTCCACGGCCACGGGAGTTTCGCCAGATAAGGCCTGTTGCGTCCCATCATCACGCGCGATCTCCTGTGTGGGTCTCTGGTCCCCGACGGCAGCTTGCTGAATCGGAGCAGACATGGCTTCCATGTAAGCCTTCCTGTAGATCCGAGTGAAATCCTCTTTGAATGTGTTCATGCTCTCTCCTTCTGTGTTACGAATGGAATATGGAATACTCTGCGTACTTCTGCCAGTTCGGGTCGCCGCTCTTCATGTAGAACACGCAGGCGCCGAGCGAGCGCAGGTCGATGCGGATGCTCGGGTGCTTCTTCGACATGGTCTCGAGGAACTTCAGCCCTGCGGTCTTCTCCTGGAGCGTTGCCGAGGGAATCATGTGCTGGAGGAGGTCGCGGGTGCGCTCGAGCATCTGCTCGTTGTCGAGGACGATCTTGACGAGGCTGGCGCGGGACACGAGGGCCTCGGGGATCTGCTCCTTCTCGAGGTTGGTCACGAAGATGATCTTGCCGGTAAACTCGAACTCGGTCTCCTCCTCCTCCTTCGGGTCGAACTTGATCCAGCTGACGACGCGGTGCTTGGAGGTGTTCAGTGCGCCCTTCATCATGCCCTCGAGCGCCGGATTGCCGCCCTTGAGCGAGCTGTCGCAGTCGTCGAATACGATTATCTTGTCAGAGTTCTTACGGAGAGTGTCAAATACACCACGTGGTGTGGCCTGACCCGTAACAATAATATAATCTTCGTCCTTGACGAGTCCACCCTCTTTAAGTGCCTTCTCGACGAGCGTAGTCTTTCCAGCGCCGGCGGAACCATATAACAGCACAGACCACTTCTCCGGCACCTTCTGCTTGATGAGCGCCTTGGTCGCGACCTCGATGGTTGCGTAGCCCGTGCGCATCAGCTCGGCCTTCTCGGCCTTCATCTGTGCCTCGATCTGTTCGGGGGACAGGAACGGCACGTCGTTCTTGGCTCCGTCCTTGACCGAGACGTGCTCCTGCATCATCGGCGTGCCCTTCTTCGCCCAGTTGATCTTCCCGGCGTCGACGAGCTCGATCATCGCGCGCGCGAGCCTCGGGTTCTCCTTCTTCTGGTCGACGAGGAACTTGATCGCGGCCTCCTTGTTCTCGAACTTCTGGCCGTCGACGATGACCTCCTTCTTGACGCCCTCCTTGATTCCCCTGGAGTCGACGTTGAGGCTCTGCAGCGTGTCGGGGTCGAAGGGGACCTCGTTGAACTCTCCGGTCTTCGGGGCTGCGAGCTGATCGACGATGAACGGGAGCAGACTCACTATTGAAAGACCCCTCGTGTCGCACTGGGCGTCGATCTGCGTGTAGTCGCGGACCCTGCCACTCATGCCCCAGATGTCGACGGTCGTGATCGCGCCGGAGGCGTCGAAGTTGAACCTGACCATCCTGCCGTCCTCGGTGGTGTACTTGACGCCGTGTCCGGCGACAGCCGTCCCGAGCCCGTCGTTCGTGAAGTCGTCGATGCCGCCAGGTCCGCCGTAACGGTGGAGCTGGTGACCGAGCTTCCTGGTGAGGTACGGCACGATTATTGCGAGCCTGGCCTCGATGCTGCCTGGGGCGCGCGTCTGTGCCCCCTCAGTGACGATGATCCCCCTGTACGCGTCGGCTATCTTCCTGTGGTTACCCTTCGGCATCATGAGCATGGCGTGTCTCCTGTTTGTCTTTCTGGTTGGTTAGAGCTCGCTATTCACGCACTATTTATGTGAAAATGTGAGGAGTTGGCCATGTTATAAGGAGCAACCAATGGAGGATGCGATAATGGCTGAGAAGAACGTAGACAAGATGGTCCTGGCGCTCGTCAGGAAGAAGATGGAGCTCGACACGGGCTCGAAGACCAAGTCCAACCGCGAGGCCGTGCGCTCGTACGTGCTCGAGGGCATGTCGGAGGCGCTGGACGAGGGCTTCACTGAGGAGGTCGAGGGACGCATCCGCGAGCTCCTGGACAAGGTCGTGCCGGTTACCGGCGGAGTCAGCGTGCCACAGGGTGCGAAGGAGATCGCCGGCAAGGAGTACGTCGAATCCGAGGACGTCCGTGATGTGGCTCTCGGCGTCATCAAGGACAAGGTCGTTGACCTGTCAGGCATCACCGTGAAGTACATGGAGGTGCACCCGAAGATCTCGACGCTGTGCCTGGCGCGTGTCGTGAAGGCCGGACCGCTCGTGAAGTTCTTTGGGGATTGTGACGTGGTGCTGCAGGTGTCAGGCGACTATTGGGCAGCTCTGAGCTCAACGGCTAAGGAGATTCTTGTGTACCACGAGCTCTTACACATCGGCAAGGAGATGACCCCGAAGACCGGTAAGATGAAGCTGCACATCGTCGACCACAACGTCAAAGACTTCAAATGCATCATCGACGAGTACGGCCTGGACTGGGTCGAGGAGGTGTACGACGGCATCCTCAACACGTTCGACGAGGACAAGCGCGACAAGATCAAGCCGGAGAAGATCAAGTGGTGAAGTACTGCAAGATCGGCGACGGACTCGTGAACGAGGAGTGGCTGAGGAGACTCGCCCTTCTCGTGTACGAGCGGGTGCTCGAAGACGGTGGAGATGGAGGCGGCACGATACTGTGTCACTACTTCGACCATCGCGAGGTGGCTGACATTCTCGAACCGTTCTTCGTCAATGAAACTTCGTTCAAGACGAAGACGGTGGATCCAAATCACCAGTATGTGACATTCTCTGACGGACCATACGGACAAGAGAGCGTCACCATCCAGCAGGAGGAGGGGCCAGGTAATCTACCACCGCTCGATTCTATTACGGTGATAATATGATTAGACCTTGCCTGAGGACGATGGTAAGTGTGCTGGACACGATCGCGGCACTCGTCCTCGTGACGGCTCTGTACCTGCTCGAGTGGTTAGGCGACCTGGTGGTGGGTATGATAGAGTGGGCGTCCAGGAAGCTCGATGAAGAGAAAGAATGAATATGCTTACGAAAGTCAAGGAAAAGCTCATATTATTGATGTTAGATGCATGGTCGTCGATGGTGATGCTTGCGACGCTCGCGGTGATGATCCCGATATGGGCCGTCCTCGCTATGACCGACAGCATCACGATGGAAGAAACGAAAAAAGGAGAAGAACATGAAGATTGACGGGCTCCTCAGGGAGATCAGGAAGAACACCGGCAGCACGAGCTTCAACGAGAGCAAGTTCGGCAAGATCGACAGCTACATCGACACGGGCATCCTGGCCCTCAACAGGATCATCAGCGGCGACATCTACCTCGGAATCCCGAGCGGCAAGGTCATCATGATTAACGGAGAGTCGCAGACGGGCAAGAGCGTGCTCTGCGCTCAGATAGCGTCGAACGCCCTCAAGCAGGGGTACGACCACATCTTCTACTTCGACTCCGAGGGAGGCGCGCTCAAGGCCTTCTTCGACAGCTTCGGGTGCGATACGTCGAAGATCGAGCAGGTCCTGCTGGAGAGCGTCGAGGACGCAACCGTGCAGATCATATCGACGCTGAAGTCGATCCAGGAGTTCAAGAGCACCGAGGAGGGATCCAAGGGCAAGTTCCTGATGATCCTCGACTCGCTCGGGGCGCTCGTGACCACGAAGCTCTACACCGACATCGAGAAGGGCAAGCAGGTCGGAGACATGGGTTTGAGGGCCAAGCTTTGCCTCGATCCTGAGACTGAAGTTCTCATGTCAGACAGGACATATAAGAAGATCAAAGACATAAAGTCTGGAGATCTTGTCGTGACGCACCTTTCGAAGGCAAAGGCCGTAAAAGACGTGTGGTTCACAAAGAAAACTCGAATCTATAAGTTCAATGTCAATGGCAAAGAACTGCGGATGTCCGAGAATCACAAGATGCTCGTGAACAGGAATGGAGATTTCATGTATGTTCAAGCGAAAGACATCCTTAAGTCTGATAAATTCGTTAAACTTAATTCTTGATTTTTGTATGTTCATGCGGGCTAAATGAAGTAATACTCCGAGCATAATCCATAAATAACATTAGGTTCGAAATACTAATGTTATTTAGGAGGCTCGTGGAAGATGAAAACGTATGATTTGTTTGGTTATCTAGACAATGAAGTGAAATTGAAATACGAAGTATTGAATATTGACAAGAGTAAATTATCAGAAATTTGGTCTGAAGAATTTACGAAAACTCAATCAAAAAAAGATCCTACGGCAAAGCATTACAGATGGTTTGGATATTACAATGGAAAAAAGGTTGTTCTCACAAAAAATAACGAAAGATTTTTTATTAAGGTCAACATCTTTTGTAAAGAATGCGGAAAAATTGTAGAACAAAATGTATCGTTGTGTTCGTGTAAAATTTTTAATCTCAAAAAATCACCAATACTAGAAGTAATAAAAAAACGGACTTTCAAGTGCATGCACTGTTCCAGGAGTGCGTCTACGATAGAGAGCAAAGAAAAAAGAGAAAAAACCTGTTTAGAAAAATATGGCGTTAAAAATGTTATGCAGAGTCAAGTATTCATCGATCATGTTCAAGAATGTAGAAAGGGACATGGCAAAGAGATAGCTGCAAAAGCTCGGGAAACTTATTTCAAGAGAACTGGATTCTCTCATAATATGCGGAACCCGGAAGCTCTTAAGAAGATGAATGATTCATGGAAAAAAACCGTGGGAGCTAAGACCGATGAAGAAATGGAACAATGGCAATCAAATAGAATGTCATCTTTTATTTCCAATCAAAAATTCTTGAAGGGAAAAGCTTACAGTAAAATTTCTGTCGAATTTTTTGATATGCTCGAGAAATGTTCTATCTTTAAGATTGATAGAGAATATTTAGTTGGGCGATATTCAATCGATGGACTGATTAAAGATGTTTGTTACATAGAATTTTTTGGTAATTTCTTTCATGCTAACCCACTCATATATGAAGCAGATGATCTCATCTGCATTAAACATCAAAAGAATCCTAAAACTGCGAAGGATGTATGGGAAAAGGATAAAAGCAGATTTGATTACATCCTCGAGAATTCAAAAATACCAATATTAGTTATTTGGGAAGGTACATTTAGGAAGGATAGGAATGCGTGCATATTAAGAACATTAGAAACTATTAAGGAGGTTCAAGATGGGCAGAAAACTGGAGTCATTGTCGTTGATTGAGAGTGAATATGAGATGGTTGACATCTCTGATATTCAAGTAGAGGAAGGAGATTTTGATCTCGTCGATATCGAGGTCGAAGGTGATAACACATTCTGTATCACTGGAGATAATATCATCTCTCATAATTGTAACAACATGATGAAGGGCCTCACGATACCTGCGTTAAAGGCTGGTACATCGGTACTTATAACAAATCACTGCTACACAGACCCAGCAAATCTCTACCCAAGTAAAATCAAAGCTTCAAGCGGCGGTATGGGCAAAGATTATATGGCATCTATTATTCTTCAGTGTTCACGGTCTCTTGAGAAAGCTGAGGATAAAAAAGATCCAGCATATGCTAAGGGGACGAACCTGAAGTTCTTCACCATCAAGAACCGGCTGTGCAAGCCATTCTACGAGGCCGAGATGTACATCGACTTCTCCAAGGGTGTCTCGAAGTACGACGGCCTGTTCGATGCGGCCATCGAGCTCGGGTTCATCCTGCAGAACGGCGGCTTCTACACCGTCCCGTCCTTCGGCGAGAAGAAGTACCGGCAGGTCGAGGTCCTCAAGAACGAGGCCCTGTGGCAGTCGTTCCTGAAGGAGTTCAACGAGAAGTCCCGCAGGCTGATGCAGTACAGCAACGCCGCGGAGATCGAGGCGATGAACACCGAGTCAGAAGAGGCCGAGGTCGTCGGTCCCGAGGCCGAGGCGGTCGCGGAGGCTGAGGAAGCGCCGAAGGCCAAGAAGAACGGGAAGAAATAATGAAGCTGCCGAACGACACGGTCGAGAAGTTGATCGCGAACAGGTTCCTCAGGAAGTCCGAGTACCACCCGGTCATCCTGCCGAACTTTGACCGGCGGCACTACGAGAACAAGGACATAGGCCTGATAATGTCCATACTCGTGGAGTACACCAAGAAGTACTCCAAGGTGCCGTCGGACGACCTCGCCAAGCTCATGCTCCGCAAGGCCGCGGAGCCGGAGGACGACGAGCGCAAGCCCAAGCACGACGCGAGGAAGCTCGAGCTCGAGTTCGAGTCGATCGCGTCGCTGGACCTGAAGACGGACGAGGAGTACGTCAAGGAGAACGTGGTCGCGTTCGTGAAGGCCAAGAGCTTCTACTTCGCGATCATGGACAACCTCGAGGTCATAGAGAAGGACCGCGAGGTCTCCAAGTGCCAGAAGGAGTTCGAGAAGATCTCCGCGATAGACTTCGACCAGCGACTCGGCATGAACTACTTCGACGACCTCGAGCAGCACATGAGCGTCATCGCGAACCCGGAGGCGAGGCTCTCCACGGGCTTCGAACAGCTGGACCGCGTGATGAACGGCGGAATCTACAAGACCGGCAAGTGCCTCGTGTGCTTCATGGCCCAGGCCGGACTCGGCAAGTCGCTGATGCTCAGCAACCTGGCGGTGAACTTCCTGAAGCAGAACCTCTCAGTCGTCATCGTGTCTTTGGAGATGTGCGAGGACGTCTACGCCCAGCGCGTCGACGCCCACATATCGACGTGCGACATCAACCAGATCAGGTTCAACATCGAGGAGTCGACCGGCAAGATACAGAACTTCAAGAAGCTGTACCCGAAGGCCAACCTCTTCATCAAGGACTACCCGCCGGAGACCATCAACGTCAACGTCGTGAAGACCTACGTCGAGAAGATCAAGAACGCCGGGTACCCGGTCGACGTCATCATAGTCGACTACATCAATCTGATGGTCCCTAACCACAAGATGACTAAGGATGCCAACTCGTACGAGCGAGTGGGGACAGTCGCGAGGGAACTACGAGCGTTGTCATACGAGTTCAACGCGCCGGTCCTCAGTGTCACGCAAGTGAACAGATGTCTGACCCTTGATACAAAGGTCATCGTGCACAGGAATCACGTTGACGAAGAGATTGCGATCAAGGATGTCAAGGCTTACGGGGAAGATGGTGGTGATGGTGATGTCATAAAGACAAATGGTGGGTACAATAAGATCATAGAAAAGCATGTCATCATAAAACAGAAAGTATACAAGATCACGACCAAGAGTGGTCTCACGATTAAATGCAGTGACAAGCATGTATTCCCTTGTCTTGGGGGGATGTCAACCTTGCCATTAGAAACTTCTATTTCGGCTGGATTACAGGTTGGATATTCCCTGATAATTGCAACTGACATGCACGAAGATTTTGATGAGATTGTATCCATTGAAGAGTGTGGGGAGGAAGAGACCATCGATATAACAACGGATGGTAATCACTTGTTCTTTGCGAATGGAATCTTGACACATAATTGTGGATATGACACTTCTGAAGTTTCAATGGCCAACACATCGGAGTCTGCCGGGATCAACCACACCGTGGACTTCCTCGGAGGCCTCTGGCAGCAGGACGGCGACAGGGAGGCGAACAAGCTGAGCATGACCGTGCTCAAGAACCGCTTCGGCGGCATGATCGGTCAGACCAAGGAGTTCTTCATCAACTACAGCAACCTCCGGATAACGGACATGGAGCGAGAGGTGAAGGACGAGACAAAGGGTGAGATAGACGACATACTCGGCGACATAGAGGAGGTCTGAGCGATGGGATTCTACAAGATAGGTTCTAACATGGCCGAGGAGATCGCTGTCGAGCTCGACAGGGACTTCCTCCTCGACGCGTTCAAGAAGATGTACAAGCTCGCCGATCCGGAGAAGGTCAAGGAGCTGGTGAGGCTGAAGCTGCAGTCGGAGGCTGGGTTCATCGTCATGGCGGAGATGCTGGGGCTGTCCAAGGAGGAGCTGATATCGTCGATAGCGATAACCTTCCCGGACATGTTCTCGCACAAGTTCTGCAAGTACCTCAGGAACTCGTACTTCGACAAGAGGTGCGAGACGTGTGGGTGCTACATGCCGCGCAAGGGCGTGTGCAAGATGCCGGAGCGCAAGAACCCGAAGACCGTCGACAAGGACACCAAGGGATGCAAACGGTGGACGAAGCGCTGAGCGGGACGCTCGTGTGGCAGTACCTCGACGAGCCGGACCCCAAGAAGGCGGAAGGACTGCTCGAGGGGTTCTCGAAGCTGATGCCAGACATGGACGAGGAATACATAGAGACAGTCCGGCAGTTGAGCGTGGAACAGAGGCTAAGGAAGCGCGAGAAGGACGCATGATAAAAGGCATGACGAAAGAAGAAAAATTCGAGGCGTACGATCGACTGACCCGGGAGCTCCTCGAGCCCGAGACGCAGGAGAACATGGACCACGAGGACGCTGTGCTCGAGGCACTGGACGACATCTGGTACAGCCTCTCGCAAGAGGAAGTCAAGGAGCTGAAGGAACGCATACGCGTCGACAGACCAGGGGACATGAAGTGCAAGAGGTGACGGCGGAGATGCTCTACGAGGAGTACAGGCGACAGGCGCTGTTCAAGCGCAAGGGCGTGTACCCGCGCGCGATGAAGGACTTCTCGAAGGCCAAGGCGAACGTTGGATGGCCGCAGTACGAGAGGCTCGCGAAGCTGGTCAACGACAACGCCGGGCACCTGGACCACAGGGTGTACATCGAGTCCCTGGTGGAGTTCTTCGACGGATACGTGCCTGACAGGCTCCTCTCGTCGCAGAAGGCGATCAGGATCTACAAGAACTTCGTCGCGGGGAAGAACCTCGAGCGCGAGAACGTCAAGGCGATGGAGACCGGGATAATCAGGAGCATCAAGAACATAGCGACGTACATGGCCGCGAGGGGCATAGGGACGTTCGACGAGTACCTCTCGGCGGACTCGCACACGATACCGCCACTCGCGAGGCACTACTCCGCGGGGAGCGTGACGAAGCACTTCCTGGCCCTGGTCCCGAGGCTCGAGCTGGTGCTCTCGCAGTACCCGCAGGACATCGTGTCGGAGTACTTCGCGGACGTGATGGTCGGGCGCGAGTACGAGCAGCTGAGGGTGCTGCTGTGCCGGCACGACAAGCTCCGGAGGATATCGGACAACATGGAAAAACTGGTATTAGCTACAAAAGACGGTTTGATCCATAAATAATGTCAGCATCTTAATGTGAGAACGTGCCAGCGCATAGGGATGCTTAACAAAACAAAACGGCACGACAAGTCGAAAGCGAAAAACCGAAAGGAAAAAACGCCATGATCGACATGAGGAAGAAGTTCGAAGAGATGAAACGCAACGAGGGTGCCCGTCTCGAGAAGAGGACCAAGTCAGTAAACGACGACCCCCGCCTGATCAAGTGGACCCAAGGCCAGACCTACCGGATGCGCCTCCTGTTCACGACCACCGACGAGCGCAACAGCCCGTTCATCCACAAGAATGTCCACTCGTACTACAACGAGGAGACCAAGGAATCGGCGTGGGTGACCTGCCCGACCTCCGAGTACCTCGAGGACCTGCGCGGCTTCAACAGCTGCCCGACCTGCAAGAAGAACAACGACTTCTACAAGGAAGGCCAGGCTGGATCGCCGAGCGCTGCCGAGATGTACAAGCAGTTCAAGAGGAAGTTCTACGGGTTCGCGCCCGTGTACGTCGTCTCCGACACGAGCAACCCGGAGAACAACGGCAAGATCATGATAATGAAGTACGGCTTCAAGATCTACGAGTTCCTCAAGCTCAACGTGTTCGGGGTTGACGTCAAGTCCAAGCAGGTCGTCGACGGCGACGAGCTGATCGGCGCCGACGCGTTCGACCTCAAGAGCGGGTACGACCTGATCGTGTCCGTGACCGCGAACAACTCGTCCGCGGGCAAATTCAACGCGTACAACATGTCGTTCTCCAAGAAGCAGACTCCGGTCCCTGTGAGCGACGCCGACGTGGAGAAGGCCGTCAAGGAGCTGAAGTTCGACGAGGACTTCTGCACCAAGTCCAGCAAGTCGGAGCTCGAGAAGTTCTTCAACACCTACGTGTTCCACACGGAGATGAAGGAGGAGATCGGCGCCGCCAAGGCTGACAAGTCGGTCCTCGAGGAGGAGGTCTCCGACGCTGACGCCGAGGCCAAGGAGGCCGGACTGGTCGCGGAACCCGAGGGAGAGGTCGCCGAGCCGGCGCCCGCCCCGAAGGCGTCCAAGATCGTCGAGCGCCAGCCCAAGGCTGAGCCCGTCAAGGCCGAGATGAAGGCCGCGATGAAGCCGGTCAAGGCTGCGGCTCCCGTCAAGAAGGAAGAGGAGGACGAGATCGACATCGACGCCCTCCTGAAGACTGTCGACGAGAAATACGGCGACAAGTAACCAATTGCGGGATCCTGCTGGGGAAGACTTAGAGCCTCCAGCAGGATCCTGCCCCTGAACCAGGATAGAGGGGAACGATGAAGATCAAGGTATCAAACATAGACGGGTTCGTGGTCCTCGTGAACACCCTCCAGCGGATGGTGTCGGGCGCGAAGTTCGTCGTCTCGCCGACCGGCGTCAAGGTCAACGCAATCAACGACAACAAGACCGTGCGGGCCTTCATCAGCTCCCCGTGCGCGACCTCCGAGAAGGACGTGGAGTTCTGCTTCACCGACCTGCTCAAGCTCAACAAGGCGCTGATGCTCGTGCGCTCGGTCGGTGACAAGAACGAGTGCGTGCTCGACTGCACCGGGGCTTTCCTCGTGCACGACGGCGACGCGAGCTTCAAGCTCAAGCTCGTCAAGGCCGAGATAGTGGAGAAGAACATCACGCAGGAGCTCAAGTCCGAGCTCAGCGAGGTGTTCAGCGTGAAGACCTCGTCCGAGAGGATGCGCACGATCGTGCAGAACCTCTCGATCGCCGACGACGACGAGAGCAAGGTCTACATGTACGTCAAGAACAACCGCATGATCGTCGAGATAGACGACAAGACCAACCCGATGACGAACAGCGTGTCGGTGCCGTTCGCGAGCGAGTACGAGGGCGACGCGACGAAGGTCGTGGTCGTCAGCTTCGGCGGGTTCAAGATGTTCAACGTGCTGCAGTCGGACTGCATACGCATAGCGTTCACGACGGCGAACGTGTTCCTCGTGGATACCGAGTCGTCCGACGGGTCAGGAATAAAGATGCGCATGATCTGCTCTGCGCTGAAAGGCTGAGATGTCAAACAACAAGCTGCACAACAGGTCGTACTTCTGCAAGAGGCTTCGCGAGGAGGGCATAGATACCACGACTCTCGTGGTCTACGACAAAGGCGAGCGCAGGATGCCGGCGTCGCCCGAGCGCAGGTGGACGGTGGCGTGCTCGCCGGCCGACATCATCGTGACGTGCTACAAGAAGGACGAGGACTTCTGGTTCAGGATGGAGACGTCGGACAGCTGGAACACAATAATCCGGACGCAGTCCATGAAGGTCGTGTCCGACATCATCAAGGGGTGCATTGACGGAACCAACCCTCCCGCCGACCACCAACAGGACCCGTAAATAATACGCGGTCCGAGGCAACGTGAAACAGTCAACAGTGGAGGAACCGTTAATGTCGGAAGTCAAGACATACTCCCACGAGGAGGTCCAGAAGGCCTGCCTCGAATACTTCGCGGGCGACGAGCTCGCGGCAACAGTGGCGTCCAGCAAGTACCTCCTCAGGAACTCGAAGAACGAGTACCTCGAGAGCTCGCCGGAACAGATGATCGACCGCGTGGCAAGGGAGTTCGCCAGGGTCGAGTCGAGGTACACCAACCCGGTCTCGTTCGACCGCATCAGGGCCTCGATGGAGAGGTTCAGGTACATCGTGCCCCAGGGCTCTCCGCTCTTCGGCATAGGCAACACCCACCAGACCTGCTCGATCGCGAACTGCTTCGTCGTCGACTCGCCGATAGACTCGTACGGAGGCATACTCAGGACCGACGAGGAGCTCGTCCAGATCATGAAGAGACGCGGCGGGAGCGGGCTCAGCATATCCACACTCAGGCCACAGGGCTCGGCGGTGAACAACGCCGCGAAGACGTCCGACGGCATACTGTGCTTCATGGACAGGTTCAGCAACACGACCAAGGAGGTCGCGCAGGGCGGTCGCCGCGGAGCGCTCATGATCGCGCTCGACTGCATGCACCCGCAGCTCGAGGACTTCATCAACATCAAGAGGAACAAGAAGCGCGTCACCGGGGCCAACATCTCGGTGAAGTGGACTGACGAGTTCCTCGCGGCGGTGGAGGACGACAAGGAGGTCACCCTCAGGTGGCCGGTCGACGCCAAGCCGGAAGACGCCAAGGTCACGAAGGTCGTGAAGGCACGCGACGTGTGGAAGCAGTTCGTCCGTGCCAACTGGGAGTCCGCGGAGCCAGGTTGCCTGTTCTGGGACACGCTCACGCGCCAGTCCCTGAGCGACTGCTACGCTGACATAGGGTACAGGTCCCTCGCGACGAATCCATGTCTCACAAAAGATACTTTAGTCGTGACCGACAAGGGTACCATGACGATGGGAGACCTGACAGAACGTGTCCCGACAGAAGACATAAATGCTCTCACGTTGAATATTGAGACGAACGAGCTCGAGTATCAAAAGATCGAGGGAGCATTCAAGACCAGAGACGATACGACGGTGATCGAAATAGAGCTTGAGGATGGGACAGTCCTTAAGTGCACACCGGATCACTTGATCTATACGGAGAATCGTGGTTATGTAAAAGCTTCAATGCTTATCGAAGAAGATATCATAATCAAAGTAGAAAAATAAACATAAAAATCCATGTGAGAATGCACAACTCTCACATGGATTTCATAAATAAAGTTGAACCCAAACAAAATAAGGAAGGGCAAAACTTTATGAAAATGAAAAAAGTCGGACAGAATGCTTGGAATACTGAAATGATTATCGAATCATTCAATTCAAAATATAATGAAAAAATTAAGGATTTTTTAGATGATACGCAAGGTAATGACGTAACTGAATATTATGTTGTTCCAAAAGATATGAAAGACGCGGCCGTTTACATTAAGAAATTATATGATGATGGGTATGGTCTGAAAGTTCTAGCAAGACATATTGGAATAACTTATTCTGTAATTAGACGTCTATTTAGACTTTTATGTATTGATATACGAAAAGGTCAAAGTATTGTAACAAATAAAGTTATTGAATTTCGAAAAATGAGAGTTTCTGGAACATCTAATCCTTGGAAAGATTGGCCTAAAAATATGCCAGATCTTGCTAAAAAATTAAGTAAGGGTGTGACTGGTTGGTATAAAACTAAAAATGGAAATGAAATATATCTCAGATCATCTTGGGAGTATATTTTTGCGAAATGGTTGGATTCAAAAAATATGTCCTGGATATATGAAGGTAAACAATATAAACTTTCCAATGGTGAAGGTTATCGACCAGATTTTTCGCTACTAAATCCTGACGGTTCACTTGATCGGATAATTGAAATAAAGGGGTTTTTTAAAAATAGATTGTATAAAGTTGATTTAATGAAAAATGATTATCCAGATATTAAAATATCAGTGATCTCAAATGTATCTCATTTTACTAAAAACTACAAGGAGGATCTGATCGCATGGAAACAGATGCAATTATCAAGAAATGCAAAATAAAATCTATTAAAATTGTCAAAAATGAAGATGTATATGATTTGACCGTTAAAAAGAATCACAATTTTTTTGCTAACAATATCCTCGTTCATAATTGTGGAGAATTACCACTACAGAAGTACGGGAGCTGCATACTGATGCTTCTCAACCTCCCCTCGTTCGTCGAGGGCGGGAAGTTCGACTACAGGAAGTTCGACGAGGAGTGCAGGCTCGCGTCGAGGCTCATAGACGACATGGTGGACCTCGAGGTCGAGAAGATCGAGGGCATCATCGCGAAGGTCAAGTCGGATCCGGAGCCGAAGAGCGTCAAGGCCAAGGAGCTCGAGATGTGGCAGAGCGTGCTCGAGACGTGCAGGTCCGGACGCAGGGTCGGGCTCGGCATAACGGGACTCGGCGACTGCCTCGCGGCGCTCGGGATCAAGTATGACAGCGACGAGGCCCTGAAGAAGGTCGACAAGGTGTTCTCCGCGTTCCACGCGTCCATCATGGACGAGCAGGCCACGCTGTCCAAGGAGAGGGGACAGTTCGGGGTGTGGAGCTGGGAGAAGGAGAAGGACTGCCACTACATCAAGCTCCTCCCCCAGGAGACGCAGGACAGGATCAGGAAGCACGGTCGCAGGAACATCAGCGTGTCGACGTGCTCGCCCGCGGGCAGCATGTCCATACTGACTGGCACGTCGAGCGGCATCGAGCCGGTCTTCATGCGAAAGTACAACAGGCGTAAGAAGCTGACGCCGGACGAGAAGGCTCGCGGGGTCAAGGCGAACCACGTGGACAACGACGGCATCGAGTGGGTGTCGTTCGACGTGCTGCACCCTGGCCTCGCGAGGTGGCTGAAGGCCAACCCAGGCAAGACCGAGAAGGACAGTCCGTACTGGGGGTGCCAGGCGGACGAGCTCGGGTGGGAGAAGCGCGTCAGGCTCCAGGCGGCGATGCAGAAGTACATCACGCACTCCATATCGAGCACGTGCAACCTGCCGGCGACAGCGACGGAGGACGAGCTCGACAGGATATACATGACCGCGTGGAGGTCAGGGTGCAAGGGCATCACGGTGTACAGGGACGGTTGCAGGGACGGCGTCATGAAGAAGGACGCCGCGTCCGAGGAGCAGCCGAGCACGATCACGCAGAACCCGGCGCCCCCTCGACCGAACGTGCTGGAGTGCGACATACACCACAGCTCGATAGGCAAGGACAACTGGGTGTTCTTCGTCGGGAAGCTGTCCGGCCAGCCGTACGAGATCTTCGGCGGCAAGAAGAAGAACGTCGACATACCGAGGAAGTACAAGACAGGCTGGATCGCGAAGAACGGCAAGGACGCGCACGGTCGCAGGACGTACGACCTCGTCCTCGGGAGCCTCACAGACCCGGACGAGAAGACGATAGTGAAGGACATCGCGAGCGAGTTCACTCCGGACACCGGGTCGTACACGAGGCTCGTGAGCACGATGCTGAGGCACGGGGTGCCGGTGAAGTTCATATGCGAGCAGCTACACAAGGACAACGAGGCGTCGATGTTCACGCTCGAGAAGATCATAAGCAGAATTTTGAAGAGAGCCATCAAGGACGGCGAGCAGGCGTCGGGCGCGTGCGAGAAGTGCAGCGGCAAGCTGCAGTACAAGGACGGGTGCGTGTCGTGCCCCTCCTGCGGGTGGAGCAAGTGCAACTGAATCACGGAGGATACAGATGATCGAGATCAGCAGGAGTGGCAAGTTCATGCTCGTCGGCGACAGCATCGTCAACGTCGAGGGCCTCATGTCGGTCGAGACGGAGGACACCGTGTCCGACATCACCGAGTCTGTCGAGAACGCAGGCGGCGACAGCCTGTCAGAGATGTTCAAGGACATCAAGCAGAAGGTCACGTCGAACGCCATGTTCGGCGTCGACGGCGGGGGCGGGCGCAAGGTCATCAAGGTCACAGCAGAGCAGCTCTCGTCCCGCGACGTGACGAACAAGCAGCTCAGCGCGATCTGGGATGTGCTCAGGCACCAGTGATAAATAGGTGATCGGAGGGCAACCAATGGTCACAAGATTCGACGAGTGCGTCCGCAGGATTCTCGAGACGGACTCGATAGGAAAGACTTTCAAGCTCGGCAGGTTTGGACCCTTCGTGGTCTACCTCGTCAACGCGGAGCGCATCCGCAACACGTCCAAGGCCCTCGAGGAGTTCTCGGACTACGGCACCCACGTCACATTCCCGCGCGACATACCGGAGGGCGAGCTCTGGATAGACTCCAAGGTCGAGGAGTCCGAGAGGGCGTTCCTCATCGAGGAGGCCATCAACATCGAGAGGCTCATGGCGTCCGGGATGTCGAAGTCCAAGGCCTACGACGCGGCCGAGGAGATCAACAAGGCGCACCGCGAGAAGGCAGACGGCGTCAAGCCCAGCGACAAGAAGATCCCGGAAGGATTGCGCGAGAAGAAGCTCGAGACGACCGACGGCGTGACCGTGTGGATCGTCGACGGTCACAAGGTCCGCGACCACTTCAAGACTGACTTCGTGGAGGGCGGGCACGGCTACGTGTACCCCTGGATACCGAAGGACGAGGTTTGGATAGACAAGAACGTGAGACCGGACGAGAGGAGGTTCGTCCTCGCACACGAGATGCACGAGAGGAAGGACATGAAGGACACCGGGATGGGTTACCAGAAGGCCCACCGGAGAGCTGCCGAGTACGAATTCAAACTCAGGAGGTCACATGGCTAAGAAGCGCGCGGGAAAGAGCACGAAGTCTGCCAAGGAAGAACTCAAGGAGAAGGCGAACGAGAAGAAAGACATCCAGGGCTGGGACAACAAACAGTACAGCTCGCGCATAAAGATAGCCAAATAGACCCATCTTAAGAGGGTGCGGGTGCAACGCACCCTCTCGCAGTACAATCGTATCGTTTAGGAGTACAGAAAAGTGAACGAAGAGAACACCAGGAAACTGCTCAGGGACTTCCCCATGCTGTACGGGCAGAAGGATACCCCCATGACGCAATCGCTCATGTGCTTCGGCTTCGAGTGCGGCGACGGGTGGTGCGACATCATCCGGCGACTGTCGGAGAAGCTCGAGAGGTGGAACGAGGAGAATTCCAATGATGATCGCCCTCCGATCGAGGCGTGTCAGGTCAAGGAGAAGTTCGGTTGCTATGATGACAAAACAGAAATTCTCACAAGAGATGGATGGAAATTTTTTAAGAATATCACATCTCATGATGCAGTAGCGAGTTTGATTGACGGAAACAGATTAGAATATGTTATTCCTTCTGATGTAATTTCATATTATTATGAAGGTGAAATGTATAAGCTAAAAACTAGATCAGTAGATCTTCTAGTAACTCCTAATCATCGACTTTATGTTGCTAAAGGCACAACGTATAATGGTAAACATAAACCATGTCTGAAAACAGAGGGCGTATTTGAACTATCTACACCAGATAAATTTTTTGGAAAAAATAAAGCTTTTAAAAAGGATGCTGTCTGGAGTGGAATTCAAATTGATACGTTTGTGTTGAATGCGTATGTTTATCATGCTTCATATAAAGAAATAGACAGAATTTATACAAAACAAGAAAAAAGCTTTCCTATGAAGGATTGGCTCAAGTTTCTTGGATTCTATACAGCTGAAGGATGCTCAGATAAAAAACGAGGATCTGTTGCGATTGCATGCAATAATGTAGACGGTGGTAAAGAAGCATTAATGACAGAATCACTTATATCTGCATTGGATTACAAAATTAAAGCAAAAATGCTCGATAAATCAGCTAGAGTTTATGGAATTTACAATAGACAACTATGTAACTTTCTGTTAGATAATTGTGGACATCTAGCGCATAATAAAAAAGTGCCAAATTTTGTAAAAGAATTATCATCAGATCTGATAAGACATTTTCTCAAATATTTGTTTATTGGCGATGGTCACAGAAGTAAATGTGCTTTGACATTAACTACTACATCAAAAAAATTAGCTGACGATGTTCAAGAATTAATACTTAAAGTAGGTGATTCGTCGAGGATATATTCTGCTCGTCCAGCTAGATCTTCTGCATTAGTCATTGGTAAGCATGAGACTTATACTGTCAACTGGCATAAGAACGAAAAACGACACAATACTCAAAATAAAGGTTTATCAAAAGGATCTATTGAGAAATATATTGATTATGCTGGAATGGTATACTGTGTCACTGTTCCATCTAATATAATTTTTGTAAGAAGGAATGGAATTCCTGTTTGGTGTGGTAACTCTTTACGATTCTACGTGGACAACTGCCCCTCCGAAATGCAGGACGCGATAAGCGAGGCTGAGCACGAGTCCGAGACGACCTGCGACCGGTGCGGAAAGCCTGGCAAGTCCCGCGGCGGGGGCTGGATACGCACCCTGTGCGACGACTGCGACGCCGAACACAAGAAGGCCAAGGCCGAGCGAGAGGCGGAGTACGAGAGGCTAAGGAAAGAACAGGGGGCTGCGAAGTGATACTCAAGCGCAGGGAGATAACGATTCCGGGCGAGATGACGGCGTTCGAGTGCGACGTGTGCAGGAGACGGTACGATCCGACCACGAAGAACACGTACGACGGACTGCAGGACTCTATCGAGGTCAACGAGGTGCACGCCATCTCGTTCGAGGCGGGCTACGGGAGCGTGTTCGGCGACGGCAACACCGTCGAGTGCGAGGTGTGTCAGCACTGCCTGAAGAGGCTCCTCGGCGACTACATGAGGGTCCAGGAGCGCGAGACGGTAGACGAGAAAAAGGATCAGGATGTCGTCAAGGAAGAAAAAAACTGACAGGGTCTCGACCGAGGACTTCATGCGGTTCTCGAGGGTAGACGAGTTCAAGCTCGTCGAGGAGCACGAGCTCCCGATGCTGTTCCTCGGCATGAGGATCGAGTCCGACTTCGACCTGAGCGACAAGAGCTATCTGAAGCACCCCGTCCTGAAGTGGCGCAAGATGTGCCACCAGACCGCGGGCATCGGGTGCCACCACCACTACCTGTGGGGCGCGAGGTTGCCCCCGAGGAACACGAGCGTCGAGAGGAAGATGAAGGCCCTGTCGGAGAAGTGGCTGGACTCCAACGCCGGAACGTTCTGCTCGTCGCTCGAGGAGATCATCGAGTACAGGAACGACATACGCACCCTGTTCGGGGTCGACTGCGACCACGAGTACAGGGATTTCGAAGAGGGAATATACCCGATGGAGTGCAGCGAGAGGTCGCTGAAGAGGATGACCTCGCTCGAGCTACCAGAGAGGCTCGACTCGCTGCTGAAGTTCAAGACCAGGATGGGGGTGATGTTCGGGATCATTGGCAGGTGGAAGCTGTACGTTCTGGGACACAACTGCGATTGAAGGAGACGGGAGATGACGAGCGACAAGTTCAAACGGCTGATCGACGAGTGTTACGGGGACACGGACGAGGAGTCCGTGCGCAAGGTGGCGGAGAAGATCTGGGAGGCCGGCGACAAGCGCAGGGGCATCGACTACGAGAACTGGAAGGCCGCGGAGTGGGTGCACAAGCATCTCGAGACCCTGACCGACGAGAGCGTGAGGGCGACGTCGAGGTACATCGAGGCCGAGCAGACGCTGATGGAGCTCGGCTCCTCATGGAAGTTCAGGCTCGCGTCGCTGGTGTTCCCGTCGCTCGCGAGGGACGTGAACGACGCCCTGATGCGGGCGATGAAGGACGACAAGGAGAACTGCTCCTGAAGAAGCTCGCCGCAATCCTGATGCTGCTCCTCGTCTCCGGGTGCGCGATGAGGCACGACGACGGGTCGGTGGACTCGCTCGTGATGGCGTATGGGTCGGAGGACGTCTCGTTCTTCGGCCTCGGGTGGGTGAAGCAGTACAGGGACGGCGAGGTCAGCACCACGACCTCGGGTCTCACGGCATCGACGAGGCCCTCGATGAGGGTCTCTTTCGACATACTCGGCACGAGGAAGGTACTAATGGTTCCGGTGGAAGGAAAGGCGGTGGAAGTTGAGTAACGAGAAGAGGAACGCGACGATGGTAGAGGCGAGCAGGTGCCTGTCGAGGCTCGACGTGCATCCCGCGCTCACGTGCACCGGGATACTCGGGTTCCTCGAGGGCAACGCGTGCCCGCGGGTGATCCAGGAGTGCAGGCACAACGTTGCCGGCGACGCGGAGGACGACAACACCATAGACATGTGGCCGGGCGACGAGAGGTACGAGGAGTTCAAGTCCGAGTTCCTCGAGCCGAGCAGGCTCGACGACATGTTCGACCCGCTCAGCATCACCGTGCCGTACGAGAGGGTCTTCGGCGAGCCGTGGAAGCTCCACCACTGCCTGTGGGCCGCGGACTTCACCGTCTTCCGCTACAAGGGCAAGCCCGGACAGTCGAGGATGCCGACGATCAGGGACTACGAGTCGTACGACGGCGGTTCAGCGGAGGGCAGGACGTTCGAGGACCTCGTCATCAAGCTGCACGCGTACGTGGTCGAGCGCTACGGGGACTACACGTTCAGCGACTTCCTCACGGAGGAGGAGCGGGCCAACCACGCCGCGAACCACCCCTTCACGAGGGAGCGCGTCGAGCTCGGCAAGGAGGGCTCCGGAGCGTGGGTCAACAGGCTCCACGGCAACCCGCACTGGATCGCCGTGAACCGGTGGGACCTCAACCTCCGGTGGTGGGACTGGTTCAGGACCACGGACGAGTACAGGGACCGCTTCGCCGACGCGGAATAAGTCCCGGTAGTTTAGCCCCCACGACGGGGGCTTTTTTATTTTACATGTATGCGCGCGGGTGTATATTGTTACATGCAAGCGAAGAAACCAGTTTGGAAGCTCAAGCGCAGGAAGTGGCCGATACGCCCCGTCCGACCGCCGAAACCTTCCGGAAAGATCTACAAGAGGCCGACGAATGGCGAAGAGAAGAGCTAAGGTCCCGATGCAGAGGTACGATCGCGAAAGGGGATTCCCCTGCGACGGCGTCTGGGTGGTCTCGAAGAGGGGCAGCAGCGCGGCGTGCATAGGGAAGCTCGGCGACCTGCCGGACCCCGTGGGATACGCGGCCTTCATAGGGATGGAGGACGTCATGTGCGAGGCCTACCGGCGGGTCAACGAGGCACACTGGAACAGGACCGTCGTGATAGACGAGAAGGGCGGGTTCCGCGGGTACCTCCCGAGCGTGTCGGAGTGCGTGCGCGCGATGCTCAAGGCAGTGCACGACATCGAGCTGGAACGCGACAGGAAATCATCGGAGGAGAAGCTGAGGCACCTATGAACAGCACAGTACAGGAATGGAAGCGGACCCCGATCGAGGGTCACGACGGTAAGAACTTCGTGAGGGGCCTCCTCTCGGAGAGCGACACGATGAAGGTCCTCAACTCGAGCGACTACAACTACATCTTCGACAAGGTCTCCGGGCACTTCCTGCGGTGGGGCAGGACCCAGCAGGACGACCCAGACTTCTCGCCGTTCGGCCCGGAATTGGCGGATGTCGAGATCGTATCGGCATGCAGAGGCGTCAGGGATTGCTTTGGCAATAGGGTTCCCTGCGCTTTCTGCTACAAATCCAATGGTCCAACGGGCGGGACTAACATGAGTCTTGAAACATTCAAGGACATTCTGCAAAAATTAGGACCACAGCTCACACAAGTCGCGTTTGGTGTCGATGCTGAGTGCACGATGAATCCAGACACATTCAGAATCATGGAACACTGCAGAAGTGTAGGAGTTGTTCCTAACGTCACCGTTGCAGACATAACTCCAGAAACTGCGGATAGACTTGCCGCGCTATGTGGAGCCGTTGCAGTGTCATACTACCCTGAGCGTAGCAAGGATAGGTGCTATGACACCGTAAAGATGCTAACCGATCGTGGAATGAATCAAATAAATATCCATTGTATGGTTGCATCTGAACGTTACAATGAAGTATTGGAACTCATCTCTGATAGAAACAAGGATAAGCGTCTCGCCAGGATGTATGCGATTGTTTTTCTTAGCCTTAAGAAAAAGGGTCGTGGCGCTGGATTCACTCAGCTCGGTCCAGAAAAATTCAAGAATATTGTGACGAGATGCTTGAGCGAAGGAATCTCGTTCGGGGCAGACAGTTGCAGCTCGCACCTTTTCGAGCAGTCAATCAGGGATCGCGATGATTACAAGAGTTTGATGCAGATGGTTGAACCATGCGAATCTTTCGGTATTTTTTCGAGTTACATAAATTCCGAAGGTAGATATTTTCCGTGTTCGTTCTGTGAGGGCGAGGGCGAATGGAAGTCGGGGATAGACGTCACCAAATGTGAAAGCTTTTTGTGGGATGTGTGGAACGATTCTCTCGTTAACAAGTACCGCGAGAGAATGTTACATAATGGCCGCAATTGTCCGATGTTCAAAATTGATTGATATGTGCTCATCTAAATAAAAATATTCCGATATGGAACAAAGATGTTATGGTGATGTAATGAAACAGAGACACGGATTCGTCAGCAACAGCTCGTCGTCGTCGTTCGTCATAGCGTTCGACCCGAGGATAGAGAAGGTGGCGTTCCTGTTCAAGATGCTGGCGGCGGCCGCGCACAGCGTAGGCTACGACGAGGGGACGTCCATGACGGTGTACGACGACCCGGACGTGCTGTTCAGGGACATCTACGGTGACCCGGAGGACTACGAGGAGGAAGACGGACCGCTCCTGGTGCTTATGAAGGCGAAAAGTGCCGGAATGGACCACAGGTTCGCGTACATATCTGCAGATTATAATGACGGTACGATGCACGGTCTGGTCGAGGCGATCAAGGCCCACGAGTCGGAAGACATGATGGTTATTAGCGAGATGGGGTGACGGCATGAAGTGCAGGAACGGATTCGTAAGCAACTCGAGCTCGAGCAGCTTCGTCATACTGACGAAGGCTGAGACGTTCGACAGGGTGCTCTCGAAGGAGAGCGAGAACCTCCAGGCGTTCGTGAAGGCGCTCGAGAAGAAGACCGGGATCGTGGAGCACTCGAAGATATTCGGCATGGACATGGCGAAGATCGGATATGCGTTCGGCGACACAGACACGTTCGAGTACGGTCCTCAGGCCGACCTGCTACAGGAGTTCTCGACGAACGACGACGGAGACGAGGACAGCGACCTGCGCAATGAACTCTCGGAGTTCGTCGACAAACTCAGGGGCCTGCAGGCGAAGGACAGGTTCCTGTACGAGGAGGAGTCGTAAAATGAAACAGAGACTCGGATTCGTGAGCAACAGCTCGAGCAGCAGCTTCCTGATATACGGCGCCACGATCGGCGCGTGCAACGGCGAAGTCGAGAACGACGACGGCGACTACAGCTCGATCGAGGACAAGATCGACGAGCTCAAGCTCTCCCTCGGCACGTGGAGCCCGGAGGGTTTCGACGAGACCTACGTCGGGACGTCGTGGGCGAAGGTCAAGGACGACGAGACCGGAAAACAGTTCAAGAAGCGCGTGCAGGCGGA